>Ga0065711_1031828_pt1 | contig 28638 bp, 20 predicted proteins | sample Hoacrofraction12_FD_59098 | JGI IMG/M metagenome (GOLD analysis project Ga0065711, IMG submission 59098) | Hoatzin crop microbial communities from Cojedes, Venezuela - Epithelial fraction 12 v2 (version 2) | ecosystem: Host-associated > Birds > Digestive system > Esophagus > Crop | place... | reverse complement strand
GCTCCATCCAACCTGGCCTTGAACACTTCCAGGGAGGGGGCAGCCACAGCTTCTCTGAGCAACCTGTGCCAGTGTTTCACCACCATCATGGTGAAGAATTTCTTCCTAATATCTGATCTAAATCTGCCCTCTTTTAGTTTAAAGCCATTCCTCCTTGTCCTATCACTACACACCCTTGTGAAAAGTCCCTCTCCATCCTTCCTCTAGGCCCCTCCAGGTACTGGAAGGCTGCTATAAGGTCACCCCAGAGCCTTCTCTTCTCCAGACTGAACAGCCCCAACTGTCTCAGCCTGTTCTCGTAGGAAAGGTACTCCAGCCCTCTGATCATCTTTGTGGCCCTCCTCTGGACCCGCTCCAACACATCCATACTAGCAAGACTTCTATACTAATAACTGGTTTGTGACATTTTCAATGCCCTATTAAATTCACAGTGGTGTTTCCTGGAACTCAGCCTACTTCTCCATGAATTACCAAGCTCTCTTACAGAAAGCATTAACTTGGGGACAGTCTAAATTACTTTACATGAGCTTCCCAGCTGAGTTTCAGCCCCTCATTTACTGGAGTGACCTTTTATCTCTGAAAGTACATGAAATACAGTTGCTTTTGAGAACCCCAGAATGAATGACTTAGGAATCAGTTTGTAAGAACAAGAGACTCGGTGCCTTCCCCAAATAGTACTCTTACTCTGCAATACTGAAGTCATCTCAGTATTCACACCTCACATTGCACAAGAAGAAGAAAAAAAAAAAAACCAAAACTTCACAGTCTAGGTTATCATGCCTCAAAGTTGCATTTTATGCTACTGCACCACTCGAAGTACCACCACAAGATCGTAAGTCAAATGTTGCAAGCATGCATGTAATTCTTTTAAAACAGGAAAAATCACTTGTGCTTTAGGGACTGAGTAGACACTATCTTTACTTTCTAAGACCTTGGAATGCAAGATGCCTTCTAACTGTCTGGCTGGCAGCACTGAGCACATACTCGAACATTTTCCTCTCCTAGAGATACAAACGCACACAGGCATCACAAACGTACCACGCAGCTGTGTTTGGAGAAGCCCTGCGCTGACACACAGCAAACAGCAGGTCACCAGTGTTTCAAGAGTATCTTGCTTAGTGACTGGTGTGATTTTAGTACTACTGTCCAGGGCTACTAATGCTGAGGCAGCAACAATGCATGGAAATAAACAGCACAGGCAGGAGCCGTGAGCTCCTGGTTTACAGAGGACGGAGCGTTGCTGCACATCATCAGCTGACGGACCGCAGCTCTCACGTCCACCTTCCACTCTCACCAGGCCTGACTCAGAAATGCAGCCAGTGCCAGGTCTGGTGGATCTCATAAAAATACAGGAGTGGGGAAAGGACTGGGAGAAGACCAAAGAAGAGACAACATGCAATGAGAGAAGCAGAGGTGCAGGGGGACGCACAGTTTTGAGGAAGAGAAATGTTTTTATAGGAGTGCCTAGCTGCCAGCTAGCTGGAGAACTTGTGCGGAGGTGTAGGACGTGTCCCTGCAGTCCTCCAAATACCACCTATTACAGGGACACACACCTTTTACAGTCCCAGAAAAGGAGCCTGGCTCTTCATCCCCACGCTTTGGCAGATCCTCCTTCAGTATGTGCCAAGAGGCAGTTGTCTCCCATGCACAAACTCACCTCGGACCAGGGCCCTGTGCTCCAGGTCGCACACTGTCTCATGTTGCAGGGCTGACTGCTGCGAGGCTGCTGTGCGAAGGCCATGCACTCAGCGTCATCCACCACCCCTTGGGAGCTCTGACCGTCGAATGCCACACAGTAAACGGAGCGAGTCTGTGTGCCCCCACCACAGGTAGCTGAACAGGATCCCCACTCCCCTGTTTTCCACCTGCAGGTCACAGAATCAGGCAAACAGCTGTCAGCCCAGCTAAACTGGCCCGAAGCACAGGGGAGGCCAGTGCTGTAACCAGACAGGGAAAATGTCCCTTTGCAGAACAGAGCAAGAGGTGAGTTCCCATTTGACCAAGAGCTGCCCAGTTTAATTGGCAATGCAGAACATGAGTCCCACTCCAGAGACAAATACCCAACTACAAAACACTTGTTTCTCTGGAAGTGCAGAGCTCTCCCAGAGGCAGAAGATTTCTCTCTACAGCTTTTGGTCTCCTGACGTTTGCAAAAGTGTCATGCCTGGAATGAAACATCAAAATAGAAAAAAAAAAAAGAAGAAAACAATCCAGATCAGCTAAAAGCAAAGCAACCCGCACCAACCTAACGACCCATTACACTCCAGCCATTATCAGAATCAGTACAGCCAAGCCAAGACCTCACTCTGCCTGCAAACCATGCCAGACACTCTCAGAAGTGCTTGTGAACTTTCCAATGACAGCCTGTAGAAAGCTGGTTTATTCCTCTCATCAGCCAAATTCTCTAACAGCAGCACACACAAAAAAAAAACCCCAAAACTTTAAAAAGATTTTGTCTTGTGTTTGGTTGCTGAAGCTGTGTCAGAAATTATACACCCTTGCTAATGGAAGGGGGAATGTCCACAAAACAATCTGACTGTTTGGATGCTAAACAGCTTGCCCTTGTCCACTCCTGTGTCTCAGAGCTGCCCAGGCAGCTGAGAGCACAACTTACATGGCCTGGCTTCAGTGACAACACGATGCTTCATTCCAGCATGCTGTGCAGCCTAAAGGCACTGCTGGTGCAGGGGGAGCATCACGGTGATCTGCTTGCCAGCTGCTACCTCCTCTTGCCGTCAGGTAAGCCTCAGCCAGGACACGAAGGCAGTTCACGTTTTCTCCCTTAGCCTTCCAGCTGCTTCCTTGGTCTGCCCTCACCAACCCTAAGCTGAGTTTCAGCCAGCCAACTGACACTCACACTCTACCAGAAACTCCACAGCAGACTCAGCCGAGAGAAGACATGTTCATCTCCTTAAGATACCCTTCTTTACTGTTAAAGGTGCACATATCAACCCAAAACTGAATGGCCTTTGCTATAAAATCAGATGTTCCCTTTGGAAAGGGAACAACTACAGCAAGTAGAAACCACTTAGAGCAATGTGGTTGCAGGGCTCAAAAATTAATTGATCAGGGTTTTTCAGAAGCTCCACTGGGGATAAAAAAAACCTCAGAACTGTGTTCTGCCTACTGTAAAGCAAATATACAGTTTTAGAAAGGCTGTATCAACTGGGTGGGCTCACCTACGGCTTCCTTCAATTGTGAGTGAAGACATCTTGTCTGACACTTGTTTCATTTCCTTTGTAAGACAAGGTCAGCCATAAGGCTGGGACCCTCATCAGAGGACAAAGCATTGCATAGCCTAAGCTATTAGCAGTTTGCTGAAGGACAACTGTTTTGGTTTTGATCTTTTTTACTTCTCCTGCTTCCGTGTACATTGTAAGTATTGCATCTGTCACATCCTCATGCTCATCACAGTATTTAGACATTTTTCTGCCTGCTGTAGGGCCCATGCCAAAGAAAGAAGTGCTTCTGAGGAACTTTGAAGCTTTTGCTATGGCATTATGGGATCCTGGCCAATGTTTCAATCTCCCAATCCATCATGCTCTCTTTTCCTTTTTGGTCTTTTATTTATATTGATAAGTGAAACAAAAATTTTCTAGAACATCCCTTCACCTCTGTACCCTGATTCCAGAGAAAAAAACAATTATCAGGATAAGCAGCCAAAAGCTCCCATTCTCAGTCCTGTAAGAGCCAAGTTACCAGGAGCATGCACAACCACCTAAGCAAAACTGCCAGTTAGCAACCTCCACCATCATTTTCACTTGCAAGAATCAAAAGCAAAGCACCATCCACTGCTACCACCAGTGCCAAAGAGGAAAGACCACTCATCACCACAGACTTCAGTGGGCAACTATGTGGAGAGCAGAAGAGAGCAACTGCCTTCCTGTGCTTTCTGTAACCTCCTTCTCCTTGTTACCTCTTCATCCGAGAGCTCCGTGCTCCACTGTGGCTCCACGCTTGTGGCAGATAGACGTAAGAAGTCCTTTATGCACAAAACAAAGGATTTAAAGAACTTAAAGCAAATAGCTAAGTGCTACCATGTATTCAAAAACACGCCCGGGTTTCCAAGTGCCGTCTCACCCACAGCAGCACTTTCACAGGCTTCCACTGCACCCACCAGATACACAGTGAGATATACAGTTAAGGCTCTGGTTACAGCTCTGAATGCCCACATAAGAGCCAAGTAAAGCCAACTGCAAGGCTATGTCAGCAAGGTACAGGGCACAAATAGCTGGATAAAGGGGTTTGAAAATGCTGGAGAACAAAAAGATCCCAGGATTCAGCCCCTTCTAAGAGCAAGGACACTGGGAACACAGAAATGACACAAAATGACACTGGCTCTGACCTACTCCTCAATGTTTGCCAGCTCCAGTTGAAGAGAACAAAACCCAAAGAATCAGTTTCCTGTGTCCTACATGGGCTAGAAGACTATCTTCCACAATCACGTGCTGGAAAGCAAATTTAATTGGTCTATAAAATGAACGTAGGACATATCAAGCCTTGTATACACAGAAATGCTCATTACAGTGTTATCATCACCATCCTTTGTCTTGGCCTTTCTCTAAGAAGTGAAACCTTTCTTTGGAGAGTACCATGCTGGTGGGAAGGAGTAGTAAGAAGGTAATTATATTTCCTGGCTCCAAAGGCATCTAAGGAAGAAGTCAGAGTCCAGAAGACAAAAGGAAATCTTACCGTTTCGTCTGGGGACAAGTCTGATGGCCACATGTCCGGTTATTGTCTGGTTGTGGTTTATTCCTGCACATGTAGTCTGGATAAATTTCATTGTCTATGGTACAAAACACCAAGCGGGACTGGAAACCTAAAGGACAAGAGAGTATTTTGGTCAATGCTATCCACCCAGGACTAAGTTTGAAATGCACTGGTGTTAGCAAGACAAGTTTCTAAAGCCATACAGAACCCACACCTGTCCCAGCCAAGCTGGAAAAGTCAGGTGTGTTTCTTGGTCTGTCACTATATGTACGAATGATGCCTCCCCCCAGTATAAGTCCACTGAAAGGACAAGAGAGATAGAATAGTTACGTGTAGTTGAGGAGCATCTTCCTGTTATTGGAGTGGACTGTGACTCACAAGGAAAGAGCCATATCTGTATATTGGTCATCAAAGAACTCTGCATGGTATGGGCAGTATACAGCAGCAGAGCTGGGGGTGTCCTTCTAGAGCCAGAAGGTCAGTCCTGGGAAGACTGGACACTGGAGAAAAAACTTGCAACTCTTCATGCCTCCTACAGGATAAGAGTGCTGAGCAAAGACAATACCAGCTCCTACAACCACAATATGGCAAAAGCTATTGAAACGGCCATCAGCACAGAAGACTAGAAGAGGCTGATGGAAACTTTACATACTTTCAGCTGGAGGGTTTTTTCATTTGCTAGGGGGTTTTTGTTGGGTTTGTGTTGGCTTTTTTTAGCTTAAAAACCATAACTTTGCTCATGGAAGAATTTGTAAACTGAACTTGATGTGACACCCTAGGATATCTGACAGTGTCCCTGCAGAGAGGGAATCTTCCAGGCTATGGTAGAGGCCAATGACATGATTGAGCTATGTAGGCCAGGTCAGCGCTTGGAGAGGACCTCTCAAGTGGTTGAAAAGGCCTGAAAAGGCCATAAAGAACTGAAGCAGAATTAAATAAAACAAAGTCTACCTGTGAAGAGCCTTAATGGATCTATTAACAAGTCTGAGGTGTAGGGCACAGAAAATAAGACAGGACAAGGAATGGGACACAGTTCTGTCGTGACCCCATTCATGACCCTCCCTTGACAAAACCTTAGCTGTCCCCTGCAGATACCTGTGCTGTCCTCCAGCAGGAGACTGCTGGGGAGCAGCTGTAGAGGGCAACACACAGTCACACGGTCTTCAGGGTGCGGAATAAACCCCACACCAGCCCAGAGACCAGGTCCTGTCCCCTCACCTCCTCCACATTCGGAACTGCACTCGCTCCAGGAACCGTAGCTCCAGCTGTAACCCGAGGCCTGGCCTTGCACTGGCAGGTAGTACTCATACTGTACCCCTGGGTTTGGCTCCTGGCTGATGAGCTGTGAAAGCATGGGATTAAGTCAGGGAAATAACAACTGCAGCACTTTTCCACTTTGCAGCATTTTCCCACTATGTCTGGGAGTTCAAGATGACCTGCTTCCCTCGTGTTCAAGAAGCATTTATTGCCTAAGCTGCATTTTCTCCTCACTTTCTATGCTACTACTATTTTTCAGAGAAGGGTGCATTCATCCCTCTCAGAGACAGAAGATCCAGCTGCTCCTGTAACAGTATGCACCGTTGTCCACTATAACAAGCAGTGCCCTAGAGCCCGTCCTCGCCCCAACCCCATTTGGTGCTGACTCTTGTCTCCCTTAAAGTCAGTGCCCAAGAGAACAGGCAGGAAGCCAACATCAAGCCTTGCCCTGCTCCTTACTGGGCAACAGAGCCAGAGTCCCCCAGGAGTCCCATCACTTCTCCAGTCTTCCCCACGCAGTCCCGACCAATGCATTCCCACTGCACAAAGCAAGCGCTGCTGCACAAAGCGAGGGAGCGAGAACATCAGCGGGGAGCAGGCACAGCTGCTTACCTCAATGACAAGGGGCTCTGTGGTGGGGCCCCGGGCGTGGAGGATCTCTGGAGCCAGATCCCCCTCCGAGCCGCGGTCGTAGTGCATAACCGTGCTAGCTACGTGCAGTGCTCGGCTGAAGTCAATTGTCCAGTGCCCGTTCAGATAGTACTCCCCTCGCACGTTCTTGACAGCTGGACAAACCCACGCGCCAGAGAAGAAAGAGCAGTAAATTAACACACCTATAACCTGACACCTCCAGATACCACCAGAAAGGGCCTGCTCTAGACTTTCAGGATACTGGCAATCCACAGAGCTCTCAGCTCCGCCATTTTCAACCCCAGCTCCTTCACATCAGTATTGCAACCCCTTAAGTGTTGCAACAGTCTAATATGGCAGCATCTACCAACACAGCATAAATTCACACATCAGAAGAGGACTGTAAGAACTCAACAGGGATGCTCCTGTTTCCACTCAAAACTGTCACATGTGTGGCAAAAAAAAATGTGACCATCATCCTTCAACAGTGCTGTCCCCTCTGTAATGCTCTCTTGCCAGAGGCTGCTCCACATTCAGACAGTGGTTCTTGCCAGCTTTGCGGCAGACCAAGCACGTTTTTGCTGCATAACCAAACTCCTCCAGTATTCCACCCCTGTCTCTGCATTCCCCACTGTTAGTCACTGAGGCACAGCCTCTGTCAGCCTATGTCCCTCTTGTCGTTAAGACGTGGGATTTGCACCCCACTGCCTCAACACCACTATCCTGTTCAGCAGAAGACAAAGACTTTGGTGCTGCATCCTCTTTTCTACAAAGGAAAACCACCAGACTGATTCATCCAAAGCATTGGGCAATGGAAGAGTCAGAAAGCAGAAAAGTATTTGTTTTCTCCACTGGAATTCCCTCAGCCCTGCCCAGAAGGCTAGGTGAGGACATTTACTCCTCCCTTTTGACCTCTGCAGCATGACCAGAGTTTGAGGTTGTACAGACAAATACCCAAAAGTTATCTATGGGGAAAAGAAGCCCATCCCAGACTTTCAGGTGACAGAAGGAGTTAGGGCTTACATCCACCAAGCAAGCAACAGAACTCATGGCCAAATTTTGCTACCTCAGCTAGACTCCATGTAAATCCAGGCAAGAAGTCTGAACGTGGTTCGGGCCTTTTTATTCCCCACCCAACAGCAAGATCACCATAGAGGAGAAAATGAGGTAAACCTGAAAGTTGAGTTGAGCATCACTAACACTTCAAGGATACTCAATATTCAGATCCTGCTTTTCAGAGAGTTTTTCCCTCTGTCATATCAAGCCCTCAAGATAAACATCCCAAAGCCCAATATACCTGAAAGCCAAATTTTAACGCAGTGGCTGGAAGCTAAGTGGACTGAAACACAGGTTCTACCATCAGTCTTACCCAGAAAATTCCTGCTGGGCATAACCTCCTTAATTTGGATGCTTGTGGCTCCCACTGGGATGATGAAGATTTGATTGTACCCTCAAAAAAAAAAAGAAGGGGATTATTCAATATCAGTCCGTGGATGCCACACAGTCACTCTTCTGTGCCAAAGATGCTCCTTTGTTTTGTTGGTGCCTGAACAACTGGATGAGCTTCTTGATGGTGACTTGAAGCATTTCAATCGGCACTTTACATGCATTCTGAATAGCTTCACCCAATACTATCCACAGGTCAGTCCATGTGTAAAAAGTTCCAACTGCACCTCAGAAGAGTAAGCACAGGGATCAGTGCAACGTCCATTTAGTAGATTTTAAAATCTTTGGCATTTCAGCAAGTATCATATCAGAGCACAACACAGAGAGATTTGACCACAAGTGTAGTTGTTATCTTGAACTGACTCAACATTGGCCAAATGCAGAAGAGACAGTCCCATTTCTAGCCTGGCACCAAGCCTGGTGGGGCTGTCAAGACACTGGACAGTGGGACAGTCTTATGAAGGAAGTATATAACTATATTCATACAGTACATTTACAGTACCTGCTGGAGACTGAGCAGAGAAAGACACCAGCAGCACAGCAAGTACATCTGTCTGTACTGAGACAACAAAGGGTGCAATTCCCAGGATAAGGCCATCAATACAATAAATTTTGTGATGCTAAAGCAGCTAAAGAGCCATACACATGCCATACAGACATCTCAAGTGAACATCCAAGCCTGCCTATAACAATCATGTGAGTAGCTGTCTCCACCAGCCCTTGCAGGAGCTTGAGTTTAGGTTTAACTCTCCCTTTCTCACCTGCCCAAACTACCTAGATCATTTGTACCTTTGGGAAGGCTGGGCACATCAAAAGTGCCTTTCACACCATAGCAGGTGCTGCCATCTCCTCCACACTGTAGGCACTTGTCCTCTTTCTTGGCAGACTCCAGCATATTATCACAGCCAACAGCCTGTCAGAGCACAGGAGCAATGATATGAATAAACTGTAATAACAGGGTAAAGAAAGAAATGGCCAAATGTTGGACTGATCTAATGAGAAAGCCTGAATCTAGGTGGTCTGGGAAGTCACGATAGGGCAGGGAAGGAGTTGTCAGAGAAAGGACAGAGCTGGCACCTTCTATTTCACGTTCAGAGACTGATAGATAAATGCTGTCCACATGCTCTTCAGCACCTTGGAAACAGCATGATTCTCCTTTTCTGTTGCTGTTATGAAAGGCCATGCAGAACAAAAGTAAGCAACAGAAAGACTGACAGCCACAATGGTAAAAGAAGGAAGCAACAAGATGATTAACCTGACAAGCTCCCTCTACACAGATGTCCCGCTTGCCAGGTTCACAGGTAGTCCCATCTACCACTGCTTCCTTGTGCCTGTAGTAGAAGTTTTCTCCCTTGGGAATACAGTTTAACTCACACTTATTAGGTGCTGGTAGGAGAGAAAAAACAAACATTATATAGTACGGCTAATAGTTTGATAATGCATCAGGAGCCTGGTTTCAGATCACAGGAACAGAAACGGAGGGGTGTACTGATATTAAATGGCAGATATTGAAGAAATTTCTGGGTCATAAACTGCTGGGGGCTGGAAAAATAGCCTGTTGAAGTCCCACTGTATGCAACCATTTGCTTGGGCACCTTGGCTGGCCAGCAGTGGAGGGGGGACGTTGGGCCAGGTGAATAACTGATTATTCTTTAGGGCTGTTCTTATGCTCGCTTGGAGTACAAGGCTTTCTAGAACGAGAACAAGTGGTGATACAGAACACAAGGCAGCTGTTCTCTTAACAGGCAACAAAATCCCCTTTAAATCTATCTTGAAATCCCTTGATTTGTTCAACCACTGTGAATGATAACATATCTAAGCTTAGAGCAAGGACCTCTGGTTCCTACACCTGCCTTCTGAGCTGGTTCCCCAAGAAAGCATGGGCTGTTTGAAAGAGAAGTCCTATTTTCTGAAGCACTCATTAGTTATATGCATTTGTTTCTCCTGTGCCCTGCTAATATTCTTTTGCCAATATTGAAAAATACAGCAGAGCTTCTGCTTCTCTAATACTTTAGGACCTAGCAGCAACCAGTTCTAGCTTTCTTGAGCAATGTGTCTGAAAGAATGGCTGTTACAAGACAACTATGCATTACTGCAATGCGAGCTGCCTCTTGGCCCATGCACCCAGTGTCTTCATGACAGCAATGTTTTGCTTCTGGCAAAAAGATTTTTTCCATGCCACCCTCCAGCTAAGGAAGTATCCTACAAGGATACTATAGTCCAAAAGATTACAGTCACTTCAGAACATACTGTTGATAGTTAGGGATGAAGTGCAACCCTACATGTTTATCATTACCTCCATAATATGGAAGCCACTTGTATTTCTTTTGTTGGAATTCTGTCCCATCGAACTCTGCACATTGCTCTGCCCGGAAATCTTGTGAGCCTTCTGGGCAGCTCTGTTTGGAGGAGAAAATGTTTGCATTAGGCCGTAATAAAAAGGAGGAAAATTTAGTGCACAATGAAAATAGGCGTTTTATTTGTTATTGCTCCCATATAAAATCAGGGGCATAAATTCAATATGCTTTTGAAGCACGTTGATGAACTGCATTCACCAGTGATGCCAGAGGAAGAGAAACTAATAAGGCCATATTACTTCTGAACAAGAATGATGTTTGTCTGGGGAAAAGGAGCAGCAGGCAAGCAAAACCAAGAAACAGAGCACTGTACCTGAATGTTGCATGACCGATAGCTTCGAGCTGGTCCAATACAACTGGAAGCACCTTCTGTCCTGAAAAACAGAAAAACAACATGAAGCACCCCAAAGAATACACATGCAAAAAATCATCTCATGGAAGATGTTACAAATCACCTTCACATCGAGCATATCACCCTCACACAGTTTCCTGAAACAGCAAAATAACTAAAATGCACTTCTTTTTCACTAAAGCAAGCTGGCATCTTCTAATGCCCCTTTCTGCTATGGTTTTCATTCTGGCATGAATGAGACTCACACCATGAACGATTGCAGTGTAGCTCTTCAGGGTCATGTTTCAACTAAACAATGGAAGCAGAGCTCTTAGTCCTTTGTCCATCAGCAATCAGTCGAGGTGTCCATACCAGAACCAGAAGCATGTTATGAGCAGCCGGAGGGTAGTGGCCAATTCAGAACAGGTATCTATGCTCATCATCTATCATGCTGTTTATGTGCACACTAGGCACATTAGTAGGAAGAGCTAAACACGCCTATGGGAAGTGTGCAACACCCTCATTCCACTCAGATGACTCCAGCTGAGAATTAGGGAGAGTAACAGTTATGGAGGAAATTGATCTGAAAAGCCAACCAATGTCTAATATCTCAGCACTCCTAAAAGGGAGAGACAGGGCCCCAGGGATTCTGGTAGATGTCTACCATAACAGAGGTGTATAGCGTAACGGGCAGCCTATCTATCTTTAGAGATCTATCTTTATTCCGGGTGGGAAGCAGCAGTGCTCCATAACTCTGGATTCTTCTATTAAAAAAACCCCTCTCATTTCTCTGAACATAAAAAGGCTGGTTTTTTTCAGGATATTATTGAGAGTCTGGCTTTTTTTTTTTTTTTTTTCCTTTCCTTTTCTTTGTTTTTATCCACAACAGGATCTCTTGAGTCCATTGCTCCCAACAGGTGCAATCCCAGTCATGGTTCTCAGTGCATCTAACCCAGCTGCAAATGAGATGGCACAGCATTACTCCTGCTTGAGCCAAATCCACTCTTCTGTTCCTTCTGGGGCAATTTACCTTCCTGGGAATCACAAGGAGAGAAACCTGCTGCTCTGGGCTGTTCTCCCTCTCCCCCCGGGCCTGCCTTGCTAGACCTGATTGAACAGCTGCTGCCATCCCAATCACCTGAATGCACAGCTTCAGATCCCACAGAGAAACCACTGTGCTCTAGCAAAGGAGCCAAAGCACGGATGTGTTGAAGAGTGCGCTATTCAAAACAGCAGCAATGAGCCTGAAGCTGAGGATCATCTCAAAGTGGACTCAGGCAACTTATTCCCCTGGAATCAAACACTAGGTTGATTTTGTTCTGGATGTATATTGGAACATTAGTGCAGGAGCTCAGTAACGGGAAAGCACATTTAAAGAAACAAAAAGGAGGTTAGCCCTCACCTTTGGGAATAGCAGTGCCGCTGCCGAAAGCTGACTCCACCACCACAGCTTCGACTGCACCTGCCCCATTCACCCCAGCTCCCCCAGGCATCAATCTGCCGTTTCATCTGGCGGCCCTGTAAATAAAGAAACCCCACAGACATATCAAATGGACACAGCAACACAGAAAAAAAACCCAATGAAAATTAAGCAGATATCCTATGTGCTGTCTTGCAAAAGAGACTACCTTGGTGGGCTGTATTCCTAATACGAAAAGGGGCAGAGAATAATACATCAGAAACATCAAGCCTCTAAAATCTAGGAGTATTACCTTCCTGAAGCCATATAGCACATCCATCTTTATAATCTCCCTTAAACTGTTATTGTTCATCTATTCACAGAATCTCAGCATTTTTGAAGAACTATCTGTAAAAGGATAACATCTCCCTCTCAGCAAGGCAGCAAAGGCAAATATTTACTTCAGGGACTACGAGCACTGTCACTCCACACCAGGTCAACAGAGCCACTTAATCCCAAATCCTTGGCTCCAAGCCAGGTACTTAAGAGAAATAAAGGAAGCAGTCAGGAAATCCCCAGAACACACTTTTTAGTGCAACAAAGTTCCATACACGGACCTTTTTTCCCCCTACCCAAATGTGTCCAATGACAAGGTCAAAGTCTGGGCCATCAGTAGCTACAGCCTTAATGAGTTTTGTGTTTAGAAAGTCTGAATGGATACTGACACTACGAGAAGTAAGCATGATAACATAGACAAGAAGTTACAAGTGCAATGGAACCAAACAAAATACATTGTCTTAGAAGCACATGAAATAACATTAATTTCAGGAAAAAAGGGCCTACTGCAGCTGATGGGACCCACACACAGCAGGACATGGGGACTGAGAGGGAAGAATAGCAATATTCTGAGAAAAAAGAATAATTGCAAGAGGCAACAGGATTAATTCTGCTTGGGAAAAGAAGGTAAATGCAGGATTACACAGGGACTGACCCTGCAAAAACACGGTTTGCTGTGCAGCTGCACATGTCGGGCAGTTTATGTATATGTTACACAACTGAGAAGGTAATGCATGCCATGTGGGCACTTGGACATTTGGGGCAGTGAAGAGTGGACAGGCAGGAAAACAACAGGTGAAAAATTATTGATATGTACTCTAATTCCCTTCCACACACACAGTATCACACCCAATCTACGTAACCCTTGGGTCTGGGTCCCAATCCATCCTCTAGTTTCACACAGCCCTTTTTGACTTGAACGCAGCACCCCACGTCCCCATCCTCTGCGTTTCCCTGCTCATGCTGTGTTTCCATTCCTTCCTGTTGTCCCTTCTGCATCCTCACGTAAGCTACTCCCTGATGATCACCCAGCTAGTAACTGCCATTGCAAGGGTTTTCCACTGGCGTGGAGGAACATCCTAGAAATGGAGAATTTCACCATAGCAGGGGTATTAATCCTACTCACCAAGAACTCTGCACCCACCCAGGTCACTTTCCAAGGCCTACAGAAAAGGCACAAGCTCCTCACTTTAAGAGCATAGTTTTCACTTCAGTTAACAGACAACTGCTTTTACACAAGACATCTAGATCTCTGCTAGAAATAGGAGCTAGCCTAATAAATTATCCAGTGAATCCAACTCCAGAAAGGTGCATGGGTTAATCCTCCTTTGTCATTTAAATAGCTTTTGTCATTCTTTACACATACTCCCTGTCTGACCCTATATCCCCGAGTTCGAGTCTTGTTTCTCTCTTTCACCCTCTTTTAAGGACTAATTCCCTGCTGCTGGCACAGCAACAGTTAGAGATATTAACTGATCATATTTATGCACTTACCACCAAATTACCCACAACTATCTAGCTGCAGGGTCCCTCCAAATTCTCCCTGCCTATTACGTATATTGCTCTAATGTGAAACACTTTCTTCCTAGCCCATGCTATTTGATCTCCTTCACATAAGTTTTGTGCAATTCTTTCTAATACCTCAGCAAGCAAAATCCTTCAGGACAAGATTTCTGGTTCAGACTAATTCTGTTTGCTTTCACTTTGCTCACTCAGTGGCACTACCCAGGTTACAGCCACTGCTACATACCTTCTATCTGCCAAGTCAACATCTCCCTGACCCCTAGCCAAACTCTTCTCCCGTTCTTCCATTCCAGATATTGAGCTGAGTGTTTGACTTCTGCATTCTCATTTACCTTTCTGGGAGTCATCCCATCAACAGAGTTTTAGCTTTCAGCAAGGCATCTTATTTTCCCAAGTTTTTCTTTTAGACGCCTAATTCTTGCCCCTGTAATACCTCCTCCCTTACTGTCAAAAGAATGAAACATTCTGCCACTCTGTTTCTCCACAGTCTTATTCCTCTATATCAACTGACTGATTTAGGAGCAGTATTAGCTCACCCTGGAAACAAGAGACCTTTCAGTCAGCATAAGGGAGAGAACACGTAGATAAAAATCCAAAGGAAGAGCATTTGAAAGTCAGATTACTGGAAGGCAATTAGGATAGAAAACCCTTCCCTGACACATCAACCTGATAAATATTCCAATATCCCTCCTACAGAAGTAGCATTCTTTATTCCTCCTATAAAATATGCAGGGATTCTCTGTTGTAAGGTTTATGTATCCACAGAGTGCAGGAACAATCATTTTCTCAGTATCACTCTATTTATGTATACCCCAAAAGGAGCATCAGACAGAAGAATCCTCCCAAAGCTGTACAGTGTTATAGAAACATTTTAACAGGGGCCAGACTCCAACATTCAGAGATCTGTGTGCAGTCCTCATTACTATAGTAACTGCATGCATGTGTATGCAGGCAAATATAAAGCTGCATATTTATAACAAATAAGAAATCTATTATTACATAATCTGATAACAAGTTGTTTCTAGACTTTATCAGCTAGTTCCTGTTCCAAAAGCCTCTTTCTGCTCTCTTCAGACTCTGGAATGCTTTTATCTGTTGTCAGCCAGGGTGACTAAATCCCAGTCCCTCCTGAACCCCAGAACTAAAACTCTACAAACTTCATTGCTGTTACCAATTCACTTGGTTTCTTTCCCCCTTGCTTCAGCCTAGTAGGCATATAACAACACAGTTCCTTTATCTGCAGTAGGTATCCATCTTACTTGACTTCTAAAAACTCCAGAATGGACAGTCAGTTAATGCCCAACTGCTCTATGTAGTTTTATTGCCTGGTAAGACAACAGAAACGCACACGTTCCCGGGATACTGATGATGCACATGACCCTGGCACCACATGCTCTCAGTGCTCATTGGTAAACAGGCTGCTGTGGTATAGAAGTTTAGAAGGCCAGTGATTTCATTTTCATGAACACTGCATTGCTTTCATCAATTCCTAGACAGATGCATTGCTGATGTAGTTGCAGCATCTGCTGTTATCAGGCCAACTGTATCTGATCTAACCAGCAAGAAAAAAGCTACGCCTCCGAGTCACTAGAGCTCCAGACTTTGCCTTTAAAGACAATTCCAGTATGCATCAGACACAAACAAAAGAATTCTGGAAAAGACCCTAGATAGCATAATATATACCATATAATATTTATTTTTATATACGAAACATGCACTGGAAGAGAAGTTATGAATGAGATTTGACTCAGAAAGGCAGAAAAAGTTGGCAGTGTGTAGGAACACTTTAAAAAGGGTCCTTGAAAGACTTCTCAGTCAGTTTGATGAGCTGGATAGGAAACTACTCATGGGAAGAGGACTGTGCTTCGCAGACAGATGCACTGCAGGCATGCAGTGACCCACCAAGTTCATATAACTAAATGTGGACTAGCAATTCAGCATGAATAATCTCCTAGTGCATTGTTGCATCTCAAATACTAGCAAGCTGTCAAACCCAACATCAATTTACTATACAATCCAAAGTGAGCAGTGAAGATCTACAGTCACATGTCCAAACAACTTAAATCCCAGCCAAGTTCTTACCCCTAGTGTTTCCCTTACTCCTTGGGTACCTTTGAGTGCCTAGAGATAGTCAACCTGAATTATTCTGTGATTCTTTGCGCTGACAAAGCGGCAACAAAACATCATGTTACACCACTCCAACAGCTGCTGCTCAAAGTACAGGATTAGTGATATCTACACAATGCCTGAGAGGTTTTGGACAATGTAGTGCTTGCTCTTGGCTCAGCAGGCCACATAGCTTTGGTCCATTGAGCTGCAACTGAAGCATTTTTTGGGGCACTGGAAAGTTTTTACTGTGATTTCTTCAGCTGCATCACACAGTTACTAGACTCTATTCATATCTGATACAAATCTTGGTGCCAACACTGAGGACATGGTGGGAAATCCTTGATGTTGGAAGTTGACTACAAAGTCCTGTACAATGGCTACCAACTGAAAACAGATCTTGCTGTCACTGATGAGTAATGTGAGGTTGATTCCTCAGGTGTCACTTATTTTATGCAGCATTTACATGGCTTAAAACTACAGTGAAAATCAGATTCTTTCTTTAACTTTTCTTATTATTTCTCAAATAACACTACATCCTTTTATTTGATACATATCTGCTTTTTGGGGTTTACAGTTTCTGGCATAAGATTAATGTTTATTTTGACACACCCTGAACTGTAGCCCCATTGATGAAACATATGAAAGAAGGATGAAAAACAAACACTTTGCAAAAGAAAGTTATCACCACCATCATTTATTGCATAATGGTTTCATTGCCAAAGTCTTGGCAAGTAAGAAGTCTCCAGTGAAAAATGCAGCTTTGCTAAGTTTGAATTATAATTGCTTAGAGAAAAGTTGATAAGGGAGTGAAAAACAAAAGAAAACTGTCCAGGTGTGCTGTGGGCTGGCTGCTCCCTGTGGGCTGGCACGGGGCTCTCCCGGGGCGGTAGGGCAAGCCAGGGAGCCAGACAGGCTGGGGGACAGCCCCAGTCCCAGGAACTGGTCACCTCCGGCTGCAGGCAGGCCGGGAGGTGGGACCACAGGTGGGCCTGGCTCCTCAGGGCCTGTGGCCAGGCCAGGCATGTCTGGGGGAGCTAGGGACCAACCTGGGCTGGGGGAGCTGGGGACCAGCCCTGTTGTGGCATCGCTGGGGCAGGGGCTGACAGCCCCAGGGGTCCTGGGCAGGGTCGGTGAGTCCAGTCAGGGCCAGTAAAGCCCAGCAGTGCCGTCAGGGCCCTGATGAACACCACCCATATGGAGTATATTCTTAGATCAAGTGCTTTGCAGCACATGAACCGTATCCTTCTCCTTTCTATACCCAGAAGACCTACCCAGTACTATAATGATGATCACCTAGAATGCTTCCATACAGCTAAACCCTGCAAGAAGTGGCATTCACCACTCACATTTCATTGAAAGGGAGCTGAAAACATTCAGTTTATCTCACACGTTTATAATGTAGATGGATGCTACTATTCCAATCAATGCATTTTCAAGATAAATCCATCTGCAACTGGCTACAGTATTAGCCAAAAACGCAACAAAAAGTAAGCGACCCACATCAGCAAATCATGTTTTGTAATTGTATTAAGCATTGATCTTGGCTCTGACACAGCAGGCTTGCAAAGAGCTTTGAAGGTAAAGAATGCCAAGTACCATTGTTATGAATAATGAATAAGCATTGAAAGAATTGGATCTGAGCAAAGCCAGAAAAACAAGAATGAAAGTGAGCAAGATGGTGACAGCAGGAAGCAAAACACAAGATGGTACAGAAGAAGAGAGTATCTTATTATGACAAACTGCTTCACAAATAGGAGAAAAAACACAAGGCTTCATTAGTTTTAATGGCTTGTGGTTTTTGCACTCATTGTGTACACCTCCTTTGATTCCCCTCTACCACCCTAGCCATGGCTTGTTAGCATATCCCCTCTAACAAATTCAACAAAATCCATAATTTCCCTTATATCTTCAGCTCCCCAGAACACTTCAGGTTCTACCTACACCACTTCACCCACTCCCTCATTGTTCCCAAGTCTTCCCCGTGCTCCCTGTGTTCACCTCCCCCCAGCACTCCTCACTCTTCTACCTCTTTCTGGGCTCTCCCACCATCCACCCAGCTCCTTCCATGTCCCCAGGTTCCCTGTCAGCTGGGCAGGACATGTTGCATGCCTTGCCTGCTGCAGAACCTGGACCGTGTCGCCCCATGGGACCCTGCTGCCTCGCTGGCTAGCGGGCAGAGCTGGCAAGATACTTTGCAGAAATAGAAAGCCTTCCAGAAGCTCTGGGTGGCCTGGAGCTGACTGGGGTATAAAAAGAACTCTCTAAAAAAGATACAGACATTACAGAGAATCAAGTTAATTCTTGGAATCCTTGTGGAAGAAACTAGGGACATTCAGAAAACTCCACAAAGAGAGGTATTGTAAGAAAGTTTTATGACCCCAAACTTACTTGGAAAAGTGGACAAAACACACAGTATGAAGTCATCAGAAGTTGTTTATCCAAGGGACCTAACAGGAACTCAAGGCTGAAATGGATAAACTGTTACATACTAGCAGACAACCCTCTCAGCTAAAACCACTTTGGCATCTGATTATTGGAAAGTGGAAAATCTGACACCAGTTTACAAAAGGATCCCAGAGGAACCCAAGGAACTGTACACCCACATAGTGTAAAACTGATGTCTACTGATACATTAATAGAGATGATAACAAAGAACAGGATTAGCAGGCACCTGTATAAATACAGTATATTTGGGAAAAAGTCAACAAGGCTTTTCTAAAGGCAAATCCTTCTGAGACTATTGCCATTCTTTGAGAGATTTACAAACATGTCAACAAGGGTAACTTGTCAGATACACTCAGATCTCCAAAAAGCTTTCAACAAAATCCTTCACCTAAAGCTTTGAAAGAAGCCAAGCAGACAGAAGGAAAGTCCTTGAATGGATGATGAGCAGGTGGCCCAAAGACAAAAAACGAGGCAGGAATGAAATCTCCATCCGCTGCAAGAACGGACATTAGCAGCAGAGTTCTGTAAGGAACCTGAACAGCTCAACACATTTAAAAGTTGCACCAAAACCACAGAAGTAACAAAGGCAGCTGATTAGCATATTCCAGGGTAATAAAGGACAACAGAGAACCAAAGACAGACTGCAAAGAGCTATGGAAGGACATTATAGCATAAATGATTTGTCACTAAAATGACAGCTGAGATTTCATGTAGGTAACAAATGATACACAGGAGAAAACACAAAACCTATCCTAAAAAAATTATTACATATGAGCTGATCTTTACCACTCGAGCAGGATCTTGGTGTTTTGATAGAAATGCTGTGATGCTGGAAGTCTACACGGTTTCAACGAGATGCTGACCAAATTTAGGGAAGAGAAATAGAGCCATCTCCAGCTCAAAGGCTTAATAGAAGGCAAATGGCTGGAGACTGGAAGCATATTGGGGGAAATCGTACTTATCCATCTTTTTATAGTTTTTTTCTTGACATGTGTTTGTGACATAGCTGGACATAGGATATAGGGCAAAATGAACTGGTCCTACCCAGTACAATTATTCTTGTGCACTTTTTCTACCTTTCCCTCAATAAGAACATTAATAAAATCTCCTTCTCTTTCTCCCTCCTCACAGTAATTTTCACTGTTTCTGTATGACCTTAACTTTCAGGTCCTTCTGCACCTTCTGCCCTGTCAGATCTTGTTAAGGGGTTTAGATTTTTAGTTAACAGATTAACAATAACAATTTCTTTAGAGGAAATTAAAACCAGCATTTTAACCTAGAAATGCAGACCCATAGAAAGCAATGCTGTCCAGATGAAATGTATTTTAATATGATTTTCAGTCAAGCCTTAGACCAGCCTTCACTTTAAGCATACCTGCAGTACAATCTAGGAGCAAACAGAAGTACTGGATGTTATCTATCATCTAATGCCTACAGTTCATAATAGATTAAATAAAACTCTTCCCCTGATGAGTAGCTTTTCCTTGAAATAGTGGTATGGTATGGGAAGATAAGATGCTTCCAATTTGGAAGGAAGGAATTCCAGACACCAAAATTTGCCAGCATGAAATCACACTTGTAAAAAAGAAATTGTGGCAGAGAGAAATCTGATGAATTTAATGTTTACTAAACAAAGTACCCCCAAAGCATACAATACATGCACTATCATGCCAAATACATGCACACAACAATAACAGAAGAGTTATTCACATGGAAAACCTTCAGAATTTATTTTCTCTAAATCAGCAGAAGCACTATTCTATCAGCAGTAGCACTAATGGGCAAGGCTCAGACCATTTTACATCATTTCATCCTTGTCTGAAAACACAGGAGGAATCATGACAAAAACACTTGAAGTTGGAATTTTCCATTATTGCCACTGTTCACAACCTTCCAAAAAGCATTGACAGGATGGTCTGAAATTGCACTAGGCTCTTCTGTGTCAGTTCTGCATTAACAGCTAGTGTATCAGATGAAGAGACACTCCTATATAAGATGGAAAAACGTCTCTGATTTCTGTTTGTATAGCCCCTAAACACGACTCATCCTGACCATCCAGCTACAGTTTCTAGCACTACCACAGTGCAAACAATAAAGCAGCTACAAGTAATGGGTGACCTCCTTTTCCTTATCCTTCAAAGCCTGCTGAAAATGGACAGACACCGCAGGTGCTGTATGGTGAGACCCTCTCCATATTCTACCAGGAAAGAAGGGAAGAAGAGTCTAGTGGCTCCCACCAAGGATGGAGCACTGGGCAGGAAGTTCTCAGCAGCCAGTGGCTTTGACAAGCAGCAGTCCCTCTCTTGCTCCTTAATGCTGCCTGCCAGGTCTGGCAGATAAACCAGCCACTCTCAGACTGCAGGCAGAGAGAAGACATAGGCTCCTCTTAAAGTCTCAGCCCTGTCAACACCACTGCCCTATTTCTGCTTGCTGCTTTCCCTAGCCTAAGAATCAATACAGTAGAAACAAGTCCAGCTACTCTACTCCAAAAGTAGGTGAAGAGATCAAAAAGAGCAGGCATTAATCTACACCCTTTAATCACAAACAGACGCGAATCCCTGTAGACCCTTCTCCATCCTTTTGTAAGCCTGCAGTTCACACATTTATAGCTGCACTCCCATGAACACTATCAGTCTGTTTGCAAGTTCATGCTTTCCTGCTTCTGGGACAAAAGGTGTCCAATTGTTTGCATCAGTGGGCAGGACGGACCTATGAGGTAAGCAGTTCATTCTGGAATAATACCCACATGTGCTAGTCTGCCTTTTCTGCCATTTTTATTTCTCCCCCCACCACCCTCTTCTTCCTGGCGTGTACACTACGCACTGTAGAGCTGGAGATGACCCACCTTTGTACCCACGTGCTGATATACTGGCAGCTCATTTCATACCAAAATCGAAACAATTGCTGCTGTCTCAGCTGCAAGGCTGCTCTGGATCTAATGTTTAGCACAGTTAAATTGACAGAGCCTCAGTATTTCTTAGAGGAATGCTACTATACCTTAAAGAAAGTGTTTCTCCTTCAGTCTGGGGAAACGCACCATGTCACCTGACAATCTCTTGTAACTCTGCCACTGGGAATTACAAAAGAGCAGCACAGGGAAGGGACTTTTTCAATGCTGTGTTACACGGATTAAAGTAAAAAGCACTGCTTTTCCAGAGCTGTCCCACCTGTGGGAGTTCAGCCCCACTACTCTGTTGGTGCACAGCCTGATCTAGCACAGACTTGAGTTGCCATCGCTACAATCAGTCCTGCCAGCTCTCACAAGCTGACCATCTCTTGCTATGGTTCTGCCCACTTGCATCAGCACCTGGTAAGGAATGGCCTATATGAAACCAACACCATTTCTCTCTTCCATCCCACAAAAAGAATGGAGAGTTACCACAGCAGAGTGCCTCAGTGATGCTGGATATGCCTGCTTCCTCATGGCCTGGACAGATCCAGCAAGTCAGGGAAACTGAAATTAAGTGGTGGCCAAGCAAAACCTTCTCCCTTCATTCAGCATGCCTTCAAGAGGAGCTACTGACTGCATGCAGGGGACGGAGACTAATGCTACAGAGAAATGTCAGTCTTCACAAACAGAGGGTGTTTTGTCATTTCCCTTCCAAAAAAATCACCAGGTTGGAGATAGGCAGATGAACAGATGAACTGAATATAGTATATTCTATTTCTGGTTCTTTTAATGTACGGCACCATCTCCTATTAGATGTGAGACAACAAGATCTCATTTAAGCATATTTCTATCTGTAAGATAGGAAATGTATGATGACTAACAAACTCTGCTTGACTTCTGGCCTCTCACCGCTGATCTTCAAAGAAGGCCTAGAAAGTATTTGCAAATGCTGAATCTGGGAACAGAAATTCATAATTGTACTAGAGATTAAAAGTTATGGACTCATCAATTTTAGCATCATATTTATAATTCCTCACTACTCCCACAAAACACTTACTCCAGGTGATAATTACCTCTTCTTTTTTGCCCCTCTCTGTTCCTTTGCACCTAATAAACACATCACATCTTCCTTTGCAAACACTTCCATTCTACTCAGCAGGTCACCTTCTACCTCAGATGTCCAACTCATTAATATAATTGAAGTTAAACTCAGAGAAACTGTTCTCAAGCTGCATTTGCTTCAGAAAGATCCTACTTCAGAAAGGAACAGGAATCCCAGTTCCTGATAGCTGTATTCTTTTTCTGACAATATCTAATTGCCTTAATATAAAGATTACCTCCCCCAATAAAGCTAAACCATATGGCTTAGACCACAAAAACCAAAGAAAAGAGAAAAAACAGCCAACCAAAGATTCGTTCTTTTTACTTCAAGTGACAACTCTCTGTGGCTTTGAAGCAGGAGATAGCAATTACTGCTTTGCAGATAACACCGCTAGAGCCAAAGGCACTACCAGAACTCTGTTATTAAATTGCCATGTTAGACTTTTCACAGCGTGTACCACAGTAAGCCTGATCACTTGAACTCATTAGTTCTTTCGGGAATACTTTCTGCAAAATACTTGAGTTACAGATGTTGACAGTCCTTAACAGAAGAATCTTTCATTTCTTGTAACAGGGTTCAGAAAAGCTTTTACTTACTGAAAATGCAGAAGGTGGCATCATTGCTAGCATGAGCAGAAGGAGCAAGTTCTTCATCTTTGCCTGTGGAAACAGAAAGATTATTGATCAGAATCGCTTGCTTCGTTGCTGCTTGTATGGCAGAAAAGCTAAGATACTATATGTTGAAAATGGAGGTGGAATTAAAATCAAGCTGAGTGAAGAAAAACAGTTTTACCACTGCACTCCTTGGATAGATGAAGCCAACTGCAAAGGTGAAATTACTCTGCACAGAAAGCCAGAATATAATTACTAAGTGCAAATATTTCCCTGAACTTTCCTCTGGTATTATGAGAACAGCATCCTCAGGCACAGCAGAAGATGCATGCTGTTGCATGTCTGCCCTCCCACCCTTTTACATATACACATGATAAAATAATTGAAGATTGCAATGACTTCAACCAACCCAAGATAAGAAATACCACAGTTAATATTTTTGTACCCTATATTCATCCTGTGTGGCTTGGTGAAGCTTCATGCCTGTGTGTGATCTTGCTTGTTTAAAATCCTACAGTCCATCAGGGACAGCTATAGCTAGATTCAACCATCAGTAGTTATATCCCTTCTGTAGAGCTAGAAAGCAGACCAAGCCACACAGACTGGTATGGCAGCACAAAATAGGATACAACAGTTCCTAAAAATAGTAGCATTATGCGCCTTTGGGACCACAATACTTCACTGGTGCCTTGCCTGTTGCTGCTTTACCCTTCCTCTTTTGAGTTGCAGCAACCAAGCCCACACCAAACACCACTCACCAACATCTACAGCTGTGACCATGGAGACTTCAGCCACTAGAGACTGCCCATTCCTTATGACAATTTTCTCATGACCTCACAACCAGCTGATTGAGTCCAGAAAGCAGAGATGGACTAGATACTCCTAGCATAGTTTTATCGAGTCTAAGCTTCTTTCTAACTTGGGAAAGCAAAGGGAAAAGGAAAGATGAAGAGACCTTCATTTCACAGTGCATAAAAGCATCAAGGAAGAAATATTTATCTCATCAATCATTGTAACACCTGTTTTAATATTAAAACTCCATATTTAGCTCCTTTAGCCTGGCCTATTAAAGCCAGATTAAATATAAAATGTATATCATCATTAGCAATAATAATATTGATATAAAATCATTATTCCATGAGAATATCAAACCAGAAACAAAATATACCCAAAATGAAACCTGCTTGATCTAGTATTTGCATATTTCAGGTTACTTTATGATGGGCAACCATTTTTCTCATAGTGCTAGGCTTCACTGAATTGCAGCTCATTACAACCCTGTAAGTCCATATATACCGTGGACTTTGACACTCCCAACACTCACAGTGCTGGGGATAAAAAGCTTGGTTTTCAATGTTGTTCCTTTCGGATATAAAAACTATTAACGTGCTGAAAACCCAGTTGCACCAAATTCAGTGTGCAAAACAGCAATGAACAGGGAAACTGCAGTTGGGAAAACAAGAACACTGTACACTGAGTGCTAATCACATGATTCATCAGAAAATGAACCTATAGGAGCTTTTTACATGAATAGAATTTCACTAATTTTGGATTAGTGCTTCTTAAGAAACTGAGGGAAGACTCTCTCTCACATCTTCCATTCCATTGTTGTATGTCTCATATTTAGCATTAAAAACTTTAGACCATCCAGCCCTATTAAACTAGTCAACAGATTCCAGGAAGGATGGTCAGCAGGAAGAACAGGGCCTTCGGTACCCTATTAAATCCCCTACTGCAAAACAAATCTTGTGTGATTGAGCTTCAACAAACTTGTTATTTTAAAAGATTCCTCAGACTTAGTATTCAGCATTGATCCCTTTTGCCTTACTTTCAACCAGAAACAACACAGATGGGCCTGGGGAATCTGTCTGAAACCCTGGAAAAAAGGTCAAGTTCTGCTTCCGGATTTAACAGCTCTCTCACTCCTTGTAGGACCTGGGATACAGCAGCATATGTCTATTCTGCTTGTTTGCCATTCTTCTCACTGAAGGCTGGGTAGCGGGGGAAGGAATGAAAAGGACTGTTTTGCAGTGGTTTCACTTGTAACGACAGCAGCTGCTGCTCCCTGTGCCTCCTGCCCTTCTTCAATTCTCTTTCACGCTCCCCAGCTCCCTTTTCCCACTGTGTGCCAGAACAGCATCTCCAACGCACTCCAGCCTGAAACAGCAGCAGGGCCTGAGGGGAAATGGTGACTTTATGCTCAAGATATGGAACAGCTGCCGGAAAGCTCACATGGAGGAATTCCTGCCATAATGCTAAAATATGAAGTTATCTCAGTGAGAGGGATTACGAGAATCAGTTCACAAAAAGTAAGCAACAACCAGAATCTTCAACCAGAACTAGAGGTGTACCCAGCTTAAACCTCTGTTTCATACACCAGAAGAGATTCAAGTTGTAGCTGACCACACCTGGCATTAACTGCTCAGGTTAGACGAATAGAAGTATTGAAGTGGTGACTGGTTCCATCTGTAAGCTTGGTCAGAGAGTCAGTCCAGACCTGAACTATGAAGCTGTTTTCTCCAAGAGACACTGACCCAAGCTCCTCTGAACACTGGAGAAGTTCAAACTTGAACCTGACTTTAGCAGCTCAGGACCCTTACTTCTTTTCCAAAACAGTATGGATCAAATAATATTTTGTGGAAATTTCAGAAACTTCTGAAAGGATGCTCTGGTACCCATCCTGAATGGCCTCCACAGCACCTACTGCTCCCTGGCACTGGGGACAGGAGGGTCAGAGGACCACAAAGGAGAGGAGATGGCTGGAACTTCATAACTCTGGACAGAAAACAAGAACTCCAGTACAACTGGAAAGTGAGATAAGCACCCTTATTTTAGGGCTTAACACTGAACCCACTCACAAAAGAACCTCTTGCCTTAAGAAACAGAAGGTCTAGAAAAGACAGATGGGCAGTCTTGGAGATTTCTCTATAGTGGAGCCAGCCATGAACTGCTGTAAAAGTACTTCATTTAGCTACAAACTCTCATGCAGGGTCAGGCAGACTTAGCAAGGTCAGTCAGATCTTCATTAAGACCAGGAGTACGTTTCAGAATAAAGGATAGTTTTAATGACTCCTATATTTACTTTATGAGTGCAAATTCTGCCTTCCAATGCACAAACAAGGTTCAAGATTGTTTACTTAAACTTGATCTCTTTTCCAAATAATCTCTCAACATCCACGTTCCTAGGAAAACAAGACCTACATTGCCTGTATACATATGTAAAAATATCTTTGAATCAGCTGACTAATTTCAGGGTTTCAAAAGCATAAAGTTAACTTTTGTTTGACGGAAAAGAGACTGGGCCGGAATGAAGAGACGTATTGGACTTTTAACCCATTTAGATGATTAGTTTTTGTTTTCAACTGAAGGGAATCCAGACTTGAAAGAGATGTTATGAATAACTCAGCCTTGCTTAAACAAGAGCTTAAACTGTTTAGACACTACAGAATCAGATCACAAATCCAGATTAAAACAGGTTTCATGAGCTCCATTGCTCACAGATTTATCAGTCTGGGTTTTTCTCTCTTCTTTTTGGAAATAATTGGTCATCCAGTGTGACGTGGTTCTCCTCTGCTTAACACATCAGACAGACCAGTCTTCTTTTGCCTGTAAACACCATTTCTAAATCATCCTTTGGCCAAAGACACATACCACACATGGGTCAGGGACTGTTCTGGGAGTGGTTCATAGGCAGAAGACAAAAAGACCCCTTCAGGGTTCCCATTTTTCTGTTGCCAGACAAGATTCAATTGGGCATTCAGGTACATGACAAAGCAATACTAGCTTCAGCCCAGCTGGGAGACGAAATTTGAATTACCCAATATGGATCTATTACCCCCATCTAAGGTAGAGCCCTGACACAGAAGCTGCTTTTGCATAGCTTGTGAGCCACAGGTTGGTCACCCCTCCTATAAATATTTGCCTGTGGCAATATAGATAAAAATTTCTTATTGTAAAGTTCAGCACATCCAACACTAAGGCAGAAGTTGCCACTGCAGTCCTGCTACTCGCACCTTTTCAGAATTTCTTTCCCTTTCCTCCACTCCCAACTCCACTCCCCTTCAACACATCATATTTCACTCAGTTTTTATATTTTCAGAAGTTCGGTTGAAGGAGGTGGGAAGTCAGAAAGGATGGTGGTATGTTGCCCAGTTATCCACTCGCATAAATTTTTTTCAGATGTTGACTCAGAACAAAATCTTTTAGCTTTTAGACTTACTGCATTTTCTTAAGACATGATGATTTTTGCTTTGCTCTCAAAACAGCCAGCATATCTTGGCTCCAGCTTGCTTTTGTTTGCCTTGTCTACTGAGAAGCACCTTTTAAGTTTTTGGTGGAAGAGTTAAAAAGGGAAAATATACATAAACACCAAAAAGATGACATGAAGGCGGGGAAAGAAAGAGGCTCCATGGAGCAGAGATCAAGGGTAGGGTAAAAGCTCTTTTTACTTAGGCTGGAGCAGAGCTGGCAGAGCATGAAGACCACGTCACGTAGCCCAGAAGACCAAGAAACCAATCATGCCTTTAGGCAGAGGTCATCCCATTCAAGATACTTCTTAATACGTCTGTTTTCTTCCCCAGCTATAGTAAACCATCTTTTGTTTGACATTTTTCCAAAGAAAATCCTGGACCTGATGTCCTTTGGGCTAGGGTGGACAAGCCAATTAATGTGCATGTGCTTGTTAACGTGGGAGGATGCTGAATTTCCTTTGCCTTGACCACGTAATGAGCCACATTAATGAAGAGCTGTTTACGTACGAAGCAATAGATAAATGTTTATAACCATGTGTTTAAATACAAGAATGGTTGAAAGGACTCAGTGGGAAAGGAGAGACGATGAAGAAAAACAGGACAAGTTGTCTGAGTAAAAGTTTTACGGAGATATCTTTACCACTGGTATCCAGATTTATTAATTCACTCTAAATACATGCTAGGAGTTAAAGAATCCTCATCAAGAAAGCAATCCTGCTGAGCCATATTATGAAAGATGAACTTTCAGCTAGAAGAACTTTAAAATTCACCTTGTTAAATGAAAAAAAAAATACAAAAACTTCTTAATGAGCACAGCAGCAGAGCACCAGCTGGCTGGAGAACTGAGTAGTGGTAACATGTCAGCATCTTCTAGACTGCTCTGTCAACAGGATTTCACCTCAGCCTTCAGCCTGATTCATAACAGGCACATAAATCTGCACCAGGCCATCTTCAAAGGATCCATCAAAGGATCTTGGAGTGCTGGTTGACAGCCGGCTGAATGTGAACCAGCAGTGTGCCCAGGTGGCCAAGAAAGCCAAGGGCATCCTGGCTTGTATCAGGAATAGTGTGGCCAGCAGGAGTAGGGAGGGGATCATGCCCCTGTGCCCAGCACTGGTGAGGCTGCACCTCGACTACTGTGTTCAGTTTTGGGCCCCTCACTACAAGAAGGACATTGAGTTGCTGGAGCATGTCCAGAGAAGGGCAACGAGGCTGGTGAGGGGTCTAGAGAACAAGTCTTA
>Ga0065711_1031827_pt1 | contig 28641 bp, 16 predicted proteins | sample Hoacrofraction12_FD_59098 | JGI IMG/M metagenome (GOLD analysis project Ga0065711, IMG submission 59098) | Hoatzin crop microbial communities from Cojedes, Venezuela - Epithelial fraction 12 v2 (version 2) | ecosystem: Host-associated > Birds > Digestive system > Esophagus > Crop | place... | reverse complement strand
ACTTTTCACAAGGGTGTGTAGTGATAGGACAAGGGGGAACGGCTCTAAGCTAAAAGAGGGCAGATTTAGATTAGATATTAGGAAGAAATTCTTCACCATGAGGGTGGTGAGGCACTGGAACAGGTTGCCCAGAGAAGCTGTGGCTGCCCCTTTCGTGGCAGTGTTGAAGGCCAGGTTGGATGGAGCTCTGAGCAACCTGGTCTAGTGGAAGATGTCCCTACCCATGGCAGGTGGGTTGGAACTAGATGGTCTTCAAGGTCCCTTCCAACCCTTACCATTCTATGATTCTATGATGTAGATTCCATCAAGGGGTGGAACAAGCATGAGGAAGCAGGGGTGAAGGGCATAAAAAGGGCCAGTCATATATATGCAGATTGCTGGGCAGCGTGCTTGTTTGAGTCTAGCCTTGATCACTGCAGGCTGCTTTCTATTCCTGCCAAATTCTGTTTACAGCCACGTTGTGTGCGAGCATGTTGTCTCTTCTATGTCTGCGTGTGAACACTAGCAAGCTTCAAGCTGGACTACTGGACAAGTAGGGTTAGAGGTTAGTGTCGGCCACTGGAAAGGGGCTGCAGGTTTGAGGAACCTGAGGCTCGGCAACTGGAGAGAGCAGCACCTAGAAGCCAACTGCTGTAAAGGCAGCTTGTCTCAGACCAACTACTGGAGACACCCCTGTTGTGCTCACACACGTGTGTGACGGCTAGCAAATCTCGTGCTGGACTAGCCAGTGAGCAGGACATCTGCATCTGGAAAGATCGAAGGTTTGAGCTGGTGACTGGCTAAGGGGTGTAGGGGCGTGATATTGCATGAACTTAAATTTCGTGCAAAATGCATTTTTCAGAAATAAAAGCACTGTTGTTATAGTCAACGAAAAGCATGTGAACCATACCTTCATGAATAAGGATAGAAAGCATTGCTTATATTGGATTGTTTTTTCACTATGAGCTCAGTCCGTTGCCGTGCCTGAAACAGGTCATTCTTGTCTGGAGATGAGGAAGAATTACAAATATATACCCCTTGGTTCTGATTGGGTACACTGATGTTAGATTATGTATTACTTAAAAGGTTTTTTTAGAAGGAAAGTTGTAAAAGAAAACAGTTTAATGAGGAACTGGAAACAATACAGCTGCTTTATTGTAGTCATGCTCAGGCTAATTAGCTCAATAGAAATGGAGTAGAAATCTGTAAGCTGAGTTCATATAACCATGATATGTGGCTGTAAAACTGAAGATGTATTTAAAACTGCTTATAAACATACAAACCATGTTTACTGCATTTCACAGCTTGCAAACTGAGGTGCATTAGAACACTTTGACCCTAATGGAATTTATAGATGTTGTAATGGGACACTGGATCAGATACAGCTTTAAAATGGATCAGCCTAGATTTTCTACTTCGTAATGATTTCTTCTATACGATTTTAAAAAACAAGTTTTATTGGATTAAAAGTAGAATGCTTGCGTTTTATCTAAATCAAGTTCCATGACAAGATAATACAAAATAGGAAAGGGCTGATAAACAGCTTTTCCCTCTACCTTTTGTGTCCTTGTAAACAGGTCCTTGCTTCTGGGCTCAAATGCAGTCATTTCAAAGATTTAGAGCTGCAGCAAGCTGCTCAAATCCTTGCCCCCAGAATCCCTAGAAAACTTTTTTACCTCTGCAGTCAGATTATGGGCCTGTCTTTCTCTGCAGTCTTGCCATCTCTAGCTTGGCTTTAGGTTCCTACTTCTTGTGACTGTTACCTAGCGATCATCTGGCAATCTTTTGACACTTTCCTTCAAGTGGCAAACTTAGGAGAAAGAGCTTGCCCTCTTTTTTCAGACCCTATTCTGAACTTGTCGGCTTTAAGAACAAAATATATTTGAAAATGAATGCATATGACCAGTATTTCAAGTATGTTTGTTATTCTGTAGATTTAATATATGAATATAAGAATTTAAAGAGAAAGATTTAATCTTTGATATTTTGCCACAATCTCAGCAATAAATATAAAAAGAAAGACAACTTCATTTTAGGAAATATGCTTCTACAGTTGCATGCTTTGTTTTGAGCACGGTAAAAGGGCCTCTGAGAATGTCTGATGCATTAGAAAGGAGCTAAACTGATTTTGCTGAGTATGAGGCATGAAAGGTTTTAAGCCTTCATGGAATACATTGACTAAAGTAAACGAGATCTGAGCTAACATTTTAAATTCAGTTAAAATGGTAGTACTGGGTGGTCAATAAGTAATAACAAAGGAATAGTCTTAATCCACCTTCCATAGATATTGTTAGCATATTAGCCTAGACCCAGATACAATCGTATTAATGGAATAAGATTATGGTGCAGCTGTCTGTTAATTCTGCCCTGAAGTTTTTAAATCAAATGACTAAAGATATAATATGTTTTATGTAATCTTGTACAAGTACCTTGCCCTAACTGTGAAAATCTAATGAAATCCATATACCCAGATTTTTAAAGTGGAGATGTGGATCAAGGACCAGTTAAAAATGTTTACCTTCAGGAATGTTTTTTGACCTTCATGTGTACAGAATCCTATTTAACAAAAAAAGAAAAAGGGCAATTTGGTTTTGTTGGTCTGCTTGGTATAAATGCCTTAAATTAGCTTACCTACATCAGCGTGAGTAGTTCAGTGTCTGAGAATGAATCATTGTAATAATCGCAATAGATTCTGAAATAATAAACTTAGATTTCCCCCTTGGGTTAGCTGTTTGTTTGAGGTAGTGCTAGTTTTATAAAGAAGAGTGGCAGCATTTTTTTTACAGCTTCATAATGATACATCACTGTAGTATAACTTGAGATTCAATATAGTATACTTCTTTTCTGGCTTTTGGGCTAGTTAGACAAAATAGAAGTTCATAATTTGCTAAAAGTATTCTAAGTTTTGAAGAGTTAGGCTGATTTCGAAGTTTCTTCACATTTAGTTGCAAGTCTGAAAAAAAATACTGGTATGTTATAGGAGGGTAAACAGGACAACATGTTTCATCTTTAAAGTGCTTTAAATTCAATATTATGAAAGGATTAGTTTTTACTTATTTACATGTCATATACGAAAGTTGTCAAAACGTTCCTTAAAAATTCTAGGATACCTACGTGAGTAATGCTTTAAATAGATACAGCCTAAAGGAACTTGTGGAGTAGAAGTATATGAGCTGTCAGGAAAAATCATATCTACAAACCTATTGCAAGCTTATAGTAAATTACTAACATTATTTTCTCATATGGGCGTTCTCAAGTGTTTATGCTGTCTTGCAAGTTTTATTGCAAGCAGGCAGTGAAGAGGGAAGGAATCCAATTACTTTAGGCACAAGGCATATAATTCCTACCTAATAAGAGCAAAGGAAGACTTTTGTTCAGTAACCGTAGAAGCATCTATGAGCTCTAGTGAGTAAACTGCATATTGCTTTTAAGTAAGTTAGAAGTGCTTTTCACTAAATTCTTTGATGGATCTCCAGCTTTCATAAAGCTTCTTGTTGTTAAGGTAGGGTATAGAAATAAGAAATGCATGGGTAGCCAGGTGTGTATGAAACAGACTGAATTCTAGATTCATATGAATTTTTCATTGAAGTAGAAAATGGAGGAAAATGTGGAGAGAAATATTTTTTTTCTCTGTAATACTAAGGTAGGAAAACAGGAGCAGATAACTGGACTGGACAGCTGATGGAACAGATTTTTGACAGTGACTGGTATCTTGCTTCAGAGTAGGAAAGATATTTACAGTAGTAATTTATGGCTGCTCTGACTGGAGAGTTTTTCTACTTCAGAGCTATCAGTCATGTGGCTTACATCTTGCACCATGTGTGCTACCCTTTTCACTGCTAAATTATTTACATTAATATCTTGTAGTTGTGAATTCAGAAAAAGTTCCAATTGTTTTTAAAGTACTGGGGGGGTTACATTTCTATTGGGTGTCATATGTCTTTTAGAACTGTTAAACCCTGAAAGTTTGTACATATGAAGGTAATTCAGAAAATGGAAACTTGAATTTTATTTTTTCCTCGAAGTCACTCATTTACAAGGAAAAATAACTACAGTATTTTCACTGCCTGCTGACACTTTTGAACCAGCTGTTACTGAAGAAGCCTGTTTCACCACTGTCAATTCTAGTGCAAAATGTCCTCAGCTGCCTCTGTCAGAGGAGAGTAATCTGGTGAACAGGGATGTGCAGAAGAATAGCCTAAAAATACAGAGTTCAGACTGACCGTAGGCTCTGGGGTGTATGGTCGTATCAAAAAAATGTTCTGAAAGGATTCCTTAAACATTTCACAAATTTGTATTGATTTCCTATTTTGTTACAGTAATAATTAAAAATAACGGAATGGGGATAACTGAAGAGCAATGTAGTTGCTGCTAGATTTGAATATTTTGGGGTTTTTTTCTCCTGCAAAGTCTAACACTTACCAGAAGACCTCATGTATTTGTGTCCTGTCAACCACGCAAGCTGGCATAAAACTTTCCACTTCGCTTTTGTCTTCTACCCATCTTCTTCTACATGTAGTAGCCACACATACATATGAGCCCATTGCTGAGAGTCAGGAAAGGACAAGCTGTTGTTTCACAGAAAAGGCGCGTGGGTAACACCAGCAATAGATCTCATAGCATCCTAGTATATATGTGAATTTAATAGGTGTGTGACTCTGTCATGGTGGTACTGACCCTCCTTTTTGTAATGCCCAGTAAATAACCGTATCCCTTGTAGATGGCTTCATATGTGCTGTACTGTCATCTTTGTACAGAAGAAGGAGGAGGATTGACTTGTCAATGCATTCATTATTTTTCTTTTCTCCGAGGCAGAATTAATTACTCATGTAATGGTTATCTCCAGAAATAACTGGCTGGACAAAATCTGATGAAATGCATGCCCGAGACACTGGACTTCTTATAGTCTTACCAGAAGCGACTTAGCTTCAGATGTAAATGTTCTTCACAACCCCATCCCCTGCAGACTTACTGTCTAAGTCTCTGGGAGAAAACGTAGCTGCCCATTCGAGAGAGTGGGATTTACCTTCGGATGAGGCTACTGCAAGACTGAAAAGCTCAGATTCAGGCATTTGAGGCTTGTGTACACTAAGCTTCAATGGGAAAACAGAACTTGGGAATCACTGTGGTTTATAGGGCAAGTTCCATAAACAGGGTGATTGACTTGACTCACGTGCTCCTGGTATCTGCTTGGAGAAGTCTACAGAATGATAGCGAAAGGGAAGGGAAGGTGGTTATGAAGAGAATGGACCAACAATGGTGAAATATTGTTGTCTGTATGTGTGTATATATGTGGGGGAGCATGTGTATAGTACTTGAATTTGTTAAACAAGAGGTGTTTAGAGGTTGGCTTGTTTTAACTAGCAAAACAAAGGCTGATGGAAATACGATCGCATAAAACTAGCAGAACTGAAATGACAGGGTTATCGAAAGTATTATGCCAGTATTGCGTGTGTTGATGGGATGAGTTCAGAAGGCACGATGTCACACGGTATGGAATATCCCTTTGGTGAGTTCAGGTCAGCTGTCCTGGCTGTGTCCCCTCCCAACTGCTTACTCACCCCCAGCCTACTCACTGCGGAGGTGGAGAGGGGTAGAAGGAAAAAGCCTCGATGCTGTGCAAGCACTGCTCAGCAACAGCCAAAACATCAATGTTTTACCAACACTCTTTTTAGCTACAGATTGTAAACATAGCACCATACTAGCTGCTACGAAGAAAGTTGACTCCATCCCAGCTAGACCTGTACAGGCAATTAGTTTGCGAAATATGTGGTGTAAAGTAGATTTTGGTTCTCTTGTCAAAGAAATGTCCTTATTTACTAGAAAATTTGCTTTAGAGTAGCATATAAGGGAGAGCAACAAATGAGTAAAATCAACCTTAGAACTTGATGTGTGAATAACTGAGTGTTCCTTGCTGATTTATTTGATTTCAGCTCGCTCAAGAAGAGTGTTTCACATAAATTAATTGAACTAGAATGGTGTTATCAGTGGTATATTGAGAGCAATGCATTGTGAGAGTTCAATAAAAGGTAATATTGGTTTGTATAAAACTGAGCTTTGTTTTCTAAATTGAGACCTAGTAGGGACAAATAATTTTTTGTTGTTGTTGTTGCTGGCCTAAACTAGTGTTCCTACCCTATTTTTCAAATTAAACCTCATATAACTTTTATTATCGCACAAAAATGAGTAAAGAAAGAATAATGGGGAGAAACAGCAATGCAACATCAAATGTAAGTTGTTGTCTTACAAGTTACTCTTTTGTGATGGAGGAGAAAACTTTCTCATTTTAGGTAAATTGGGAAGTTTTCTACAGTTGTGTTCTTTTGATCTCGCAAGGATGTAGTCAGAATTTGCGCAAAATAAAACTCAAAACTTTGATACGAATTTTTGTAATTTTCCCACCAAAATCTGATGAAATGGAAAATACTTCAAAATCTTAGAGGTGAAATAGTAGGAAAATGAACAAGATTGATTAAGTCATAGCCAGTATCTCTATGAATTATAAGCAGGCTGGCTGGTGCAGCTTCCACTAATGAAAGTGTCAGCTCAGTGTGCATCTAAGAAAATTACATTACATAAAATTATTAAAGCAGGCATGCTTGCTTTAAAATTGTGATAAATAACAGATGGCCTGATCCTCTCCACGGTTGTCTGCTTCTGAATTTTGTTTGTGATGGTTTCTTAGCGCGAGACTTTAAAGCTGACCAAGTCGCAGTGTGGGTATATATGCAGATTACCAGTGTATACAGATCTATCCACGAATTTCAAGCCAATTGACTTCTAGTGAAAGTGTATGGAAATTAAGTGAAGATACAAATATTCATTTCTGTATTAACATTTTATTTAAATAGGAAAGAGATGATTCTTCTTATCTGTAGACATAATTTCTCAACTGTTCCTTTCGATAGAAGTAAAGTTATGGGAAGTTTCTAACTATTTTTTAAATATCTGCTCTGTAGATACTGAAAGATGATTTATCTTGTTACTAATGTCTACTTATGGATAAGGTTTTATTGCCATATTTTCATCATATGTTTTTGTTGTATTGTAGATGTACAGCAGGCAGGATTTAGATGTAGCTTGATTTGGGTACAAAAGTGGGAGTCAGTCATCACTGGGTACTAAACAGAGAACTGAATGAGAGCAAAAGCTTAGAGGGAATTGTTTCCATGATAGGAACTTTGTAAATTTTTGGTGCACAGCCACATACGTTTGTCTTACTGACTTTTAATAAAATGCAGTCAATACAGCTCTTAGGAAAATGTTATCCGTGTGATTATGTAATATTTTGACAATTAGTCTACCTTCTAAATAGTAAGTCGAAATTCAGATATTTTATGAAGTAGTATTTGTCTTAGTCTCCTATGTATCACACAGTCTTTTCAGAAGAACAAAAATAGAAATTCTGATCAGACAATCAAAGAAAAAGCTACTCTTGACCTTAGTCCATTCTTTCTTGCCTCCTGTTAAGTACTCACCTTTCCGTACTACCAGCATGGCATGCCTCTCAGGGGATCCTCTTAGCAGCTGTTACCTCTCCTGCAGTAGAACTTGATTATCTTTACCAGATTCCTTTTATTAAGTATAAAGTATGAATATTATGCAATAATGAATATTGCATAATATTCCTGCAGAAGATACTTGCACTTAATTGCTGAAGAAATCTGAAGAGCTGCTACTAAAATGATCTCTGAGAGGGAGCTTCAGGAAGAGGCTGTGGTAAATAGAAATGAGCCAAAATCCGCTAAGAAGGAATGATTACTCGTAAAGGAAAGGGCTCGTTGCTACAAAACCAATCCTGAAACTGTGTTTCTGTGTGTTAGGCATCATACCAGCCAAGATGGATGAACCCCTGAGAAATCACAGTATTCCAAAGCAGGTTGCTTTAGCCCCTTCTAGTGAGAAAATTAAGAGATGTTTAGGGTGCCAGAAAGCATGAAAGGCCTTCAGCCTTGGCTAAAACGTCTGCCAAGAGTAAAATAGCTGACCGTTCCTGTGATTCTTTCTTCCAGAACTGCTAAATGGTTGAAGTTGGCAGGGAATTCTGGAGGACATATTGTCCAACTCCCTCCTTGAGCAGGGCCATCTAGAGCCGGTTGCCCAGGCCCGTATCCAGACAGCCTTTGAATGTCTCCAAGGAGGCAGACGCGACCGTCTCTGGGTAACCTGTGCCAGTGCTCAGTCACTCTCATGGTGAAAAAGTGTTCCGTGATGTTCAGGGCAGGACCTCCTGTGTTTCAGTTTGTTCCCATTGCCTCTGGTCCTGTCACTGGGCACCACTGGAAAGAGCCTGGCTCCAGCTTCTGCACACCCTCCCCTCACATATCCATATACATTGATGCAACCCCCCCCGAGTCTTCTCTTTTCTAGGCTCAACAGTACTAGATCTCTCAGCCCATATGAGAGATGCTCCAATCCCTTAATCATCTTCATGGCCTGTCACTGGACTTGGTTCCAGTATGTCCATGCCTCTCTTCTGCTGCAGAGCCCAGAACTGGACACAGAACTCAGTACTGAGTAGAAGAAAAGGATCACCTCTCTCGACCTGCTGGCAATAAATAACATTTGTGATGCAGCTTAGGGGATACCACTGGCCTTCTTGGCCACAAGGGTAAATTGCTGGTTCGTGGTCAACTTGGTGTCCATCAGGACCCGCAGATCTTTTTTTGTAAAGCTGCTTTCCAGCTGGTGATTCCCCAGCATGTACTGGTGCCTGGAGTTGCTCCTCCCCAGGAGCGGGACTTTGTACTTCACCTTGCTGAACTTCATGAGGTTCCACTCAGCCCATTTCTCCAAGCTGCTGAGGTCTCTCTGGATCTGGCCATTCAGACAGTTTTCAGTCTACCTCACTGTCTGCTCATCTAGGTCAATACTTCGTCGCCTTCTCTATGAGGTTCTTACAGGAGACAGTGTCAAAAGCCTTACTGAAGTAAAGGTAGACAATACGCACTGCTCTCCCCTTATCTACCAAGCCAGCTGTGACATCATAGAAAGCTATTGGGTTGGTCAAGCACAACTTCCTCTTTGTCAAGCCATGCTGATTCCTCCTGATCATCTTCTTGTTCTTCATGTGCCTAGAATTGGTTTCCAGGATTAGTTGTTCCATCACCTTCCTAGGTACCGAGGTGAGGTTGACCAGCCTGTATTCCCTGGATCTTCCTTTTTGCCTTTGAAGGTAGGAGTGACAGAAGAATATACTTAGGTAAAAGGTTAAAGAACAGCATTGGAAAAATAAAAACCAGTAAAGGCTTGCTGTATCCCAGTTACCTGTCATCTGCATGATGGCAAAAATTTATGATGCCTGTGCTAGATCTGAATACGAGTGTGTTCCTGCTCCTCTACTGAAGAGATGTGCTTTACAGGTGAAAATATTTACAAGAGGTTGCAAGGTTAACTATTTGCTTGCATCCTTAAGTTGGCAGAAGTACCTAATACCTGCGGATCAAGGGATTACTTAAATGGGTTATTGTGGCTCTTTTCAAAACAGGGGCTGTTTTTCTTAAGGCAGAACATTCCAAGTCATACTAGATAAGCAGGTGATTGTGTGGAGGACGGAAAAGAATCGATTCCCTAGAAGCTTGTTCTGGCCTCAGTTTCTTTCAGTGATATTTGCAAATAAATTGTTTTCAGTAATCGCAGAATAATTCAAAGTCAACAACATTGCTTGGTTTCAGTAGATGCTCCATTGTGAGAACAATCTTGAAGAGTAGTGCAGTGGCCATTAGTGACAACTGTGAAAAATGGAAATGCAAGACCTGTATATCAAAGATGTTTTGATGCTCTGCTGTTTGCAAGAGCGGTGTTTCAGAAGAATGTACTAGTACCATAAAAATGATTTTGAATGAGAAGCTGTTAATATATGACCCGAAGTAAATATATCTAGGAATTGCTATAACCACGTACTTCACTCAATAAAACCACGTATGTTGCTAAGCCAACCTTGAATGTCGTAAAAAGAAAAAAAAAAATAGTAGCCCAAATAACCTTGAAGGCTGCACTTGAAAATAAATGCACAAAATTGTGTACCTGTTCCCTTCTGCTTGTCTTTTTAATAGGAGATGTTTAGCACTATTTTTAGTTTATTTAATGCTACTTAGTCTCCTATTTTTATGCAGCTTTTTTCCAAAGGACTCAGCAAAGACTAGTTTATCTAGTACTGGTGTCAATACTTAAAAATAATTGCTGTGGGAGTCAAGCAGACTGGCAGTAGAAACTGAGATGAATCTTGGTGCAGCAGGATTCCCAAGCATTTGTCATGCTGTATTGCACCTTTACAGAATGTCGTGATTTTTAGATAAAGCACAACACTAAATTAAACATGAAGTTTAAGAAATGTCACTGCCTTGTTAGGCAGGCTTTTTCCTGTTGCACACTTCTGCGCTCGCTGTGTGCAATACTTAGCTTTAACATCTCAAAAGACCGCTCTCGACATCAAGCTTAGCCATGTATGAGTCCTGTTGGAGCAAAACTACTCGAATGAAATTAAACATCATATTTTCCTCTGTGATTTGGAATAAAATTTTTGAGTGGCTCCAGCTGACTTCCCTTTTTGCTCTTCTCTGAAAGTTACAGCGCCTTGTTTATGCCAGAATTGACTAGGTTGGAACGGAGCTCTAGAGGTCCTCTGCTCCAGCCCCAGAGATGTGCCACAATGTCTGCTGTAGAAGCAGAGTAAGTAGAATCGTAGAATCATAGAATGGTAAGGGTTCGAAGGGCACCTTAAAGATCATCTGGTTCCAACCCCCCTGCCATGAGCAGGGACTTTAGTAAGACACTGAGCAAATGCTTTAGTAAGACGCTGCTTTTCCTTGTACCTTCCTGAGATGGACCGCAGTGCCGTCAGGCAGCCCGAGATCCATGGGGCCAAAAAGAGAACAAAACTGTCTTAAAAAAAAAGATAGCATGGTAAGAGTGGTTTATTTAGGTATTCTTAATTTAAGAGTAATTGCTTGCAGGCAGGTTTGTGTTCTAACTCAGCACATTAGTGCCAACCTTATTTAATTTATGCCTAAGTGCAGGTGACTTCAGAGATCTCTGAATCATGGCAGACCTTGGCGACCAAAAAAGTGTCTTCTGAATTTGCACCAAACTCTTCATTAGTGGCATGCAACATCTTAACCAGAAATAAATGCACACTGAATTTAAAATTGGTTCAAATCTCAGCTAGGAGGATAGGAAATTCCAGCAACTGACATTTGTTTTGATCAGGGAAAATGAAGGGTAAGACGAAAGGTTTTTTGTTCCAGCTGCTGATTATTGCTTTGTGTGACCAGCGTTGCGCAGATGAAGTATTGGTAAATTGTTAGGTGACAGATAGCTTCCCCCCGCTCCATTTTTCAGACTGAAGGTTATTGTTTTGGTGAAAACTGTTGAGCTGTAAAGGAAAAACTGAACACTACTTTAAGGAGAACATCTCCATCAGAGAAATGAATGCAGTATTAATGTCTAGAAATATTTGCTGTACTAAGAAGCTTGAAAATATTTTTGCAGCCTTTCTTAAGGTAAATAACTATGAAGTGACCTTAAAACCTATTAGTTTATGTACTGGCAAGGGACCAAATGGGAAAGAAAGTGCTGATCAAGAAATACAGTAATGATACTGGAAAAGGGTACCTTAAAGGATCTTATTTTTATAAAAATTAATATTTCTGTACCTTGTATCTTCATTACCTTTCTCATTTAGAGAGTGATGAAAAAGAAATATGCATTTAATAATTACAGAAAATGTTCATTTCGCAAAACAGAGGACCTAAGTAGGTTATTCTTACTAGGGTTTTAAATTTTTAGTTTCAGTAATGAGATTAATTTGCTACAGTAGTAAGTGGAAGAGTGCTGTTCTATGATTCTGCGATGCTATTTGAACTCTGTCTGTTCAGTTCTTACTAATGTATGCAAAACTGTTTTGGTTTCTGTAAAAAGTTTGCGTTCTAAACCAATGCTTTAATTTACTTTGAACTGGTGCTGTTAGGTAGTTATCACAAACCTAATCTGGAGTAATGAAAATTTGCACATTTAATAGAATTCTAACAGTTTTCCAGTTTAAAGAAGTGGTGGTTCCATATTCAGAATTGTTAAGCTGTTTAAGCAGAAAAAAGTCAATTTTATGAAATCAAGCAACATGTCAGAAACGCTTCTTTTTACAGCTTCTGTGATCCGCGGTGTTCCTTACGTAGTTGGAGAGGAACCAAAGACACACGTTTTTATGATAAATTCTGTTCTGAAATACTCATTATTAATTCTAATTGATGTTTGTAATAATAATTTAAGTTTTATGGCGTATTTATTGAGGTATGCCAAGTTGTAGAAGACTTTATTTTGAATGGTTACTTTTAAAAAATTCTTGCTATGCAAAAATGTACTTTCAAAAACCATACTTTTTTCTCATACCAAATATAAGGGTTTTTTTGTCTGCAATATGGAGTAGCATTTGGAATCAGGGTGCTATTCTTCAGATCATATACTCAAAGATGAAAGCTGTCATCCAGTATAGAATCGGGGAATCCATGGAATATTTTTCCAGCAGGCGGTTTCCCAAACAAATTTGTTCTTGAATGAGGTGTGTAAAGTCAACATAAGGATTTTTGGCTAGAGGAAGCAAGCATTTCTCTTGGAGATGAGCAAGGACCAGTCTGAGTGTGAAGGTACTTGTTCCCTGTAGCTGTAGAAATGGAGATCAGTTCATTGCAGCTCTTTCCTGGAGGTTTTTGGTGGGGGCTTGCTCGCGAAGAGCAGTGTCAGTGGTATGTTAAACTTCTGTTCGCTTGGGCCACCTTTGAATACTCTTGATTTTCCTCATTGCTCTTTACAAACACCAAGCTTGTTACTCTTTATTCCCAGTTTGCAGGAGGAAAGTAAAGGATTACCTAAACAAGGAGAACTTTCTAGCCATGCATTGAGCTGTACAGTTCTCCTAATATTAAATACTAAGATTTAATAACTTCAGCAACATCGGGAGATGCAGTGACTCTGTCAAAGCTATGGTATGGGGGTGATAAAGCTGGGAGTGAAGCAGTTGTGTTGGTGTCAGCCCGATGCCCAGCCTGCCGTGCTCTACTGCTGTTATTTGGTAACTGCTGTTCTAGTTAAAGCCTATACTCACTGATGGACCAATCCACTTCATGTTTTTGTGATGAGTATGGGATAAAGGCATATTAAATGCATGCAAGAGAATGCATTTGTCGTGTCACTACTACAAACCAGTTTGCATTCATTTTAAAAATTGATGTTTTCATGGATTCGGGTGATCTGCCTGATATTGGTATGAGAAGAACTATAAACAGATTTACGAAGGTATTTTCACAATCTAATTTCATGTCGTTACTATCTTACATGTCGAAGTCTCTAGGCAAGAAAAGACTAGGAGATCCCTTTTTCAAAGGAGAAAAATACTGTTATTTCTCTTCAGGTTTGCAAAGGAAAAGACTGTGAACACAGTTATGTCCATCTATGCATAGCATCTATAGAGTCTAAATGTTCTGCAGATGCTCTTTTCAGGAAGAATAAGTAGTGCCACTAGTCAGTTTCTAATTTTTAAATTTAAGCTTTTAAAAACTGGAAATTTTTTCTCTTTCACGCTGCAGAACTGTAAAGTTTGGGTGCTAAAATTAGTCAGTAAATCAAATTATAGACAGCCTTTTGCATAGTGCTTGATATGCAGTGATTTGGTTTAAGATTTCAGCTTATTTTAACCTATTCTGGAGCCTATATTGATTTAAAACTTGATTACATACCATGGAAGGCATAGGGATAATTTTTTAGTCATGTGCCATGTTCCTTATGACCGTAACTGCTACTTATTTCATTACAAATCACATTCATTACAATGAACAAATATGGAAAAGGGCTTTCATTTCTGATATTGGAGCAGCATCGGAAACGGGAATTTTTAAGCACTGTATCTTTTTCAGAAAGGTTACTTGTGTTAGTGTTTTGTTTTCTTTTTTTCCTTTCAAGCCACAGAAGAAAGAGGATCAGCAATCAGAGGCTAAAGCAAGTCCAAAAAAGTCATCAGAACCCACTATTGACCTCTTAGGACTTGGTAAGAAATACATAATTACCTGTTTTTCAATCAAACACAGATACCTCATTTTACATTTTAATAAGTATACTTTTATTTTCTCTGTGCTTGCTGATAGTTAGATAAGATTCAGTCTATATGAATTTGATACTGTAAAGGAAAATGCCATAGGGATTTGTTTATATCAATACTTGTGTTTTGCTAAGGAGAGTAATGAGCTCCTGTGGGAAGGGGAAGTTATCAAAGTGATCTTCAAAGGGCTCGTGGATTGTGCTATTTCAGTGTTTATGGTACAACCGTACTTCTTAATGAAGATGCTGAGGTCATCTGAGTTATGTAACTGTAAAACACCTTATATCTCAAATTTTCTGTATTAGTAAAAAGAACAGTAAACTGACTGCAGCTGACAAAACTTAATTGTTGTCCATATTGTAAAACTTAATACATTGGGCGTTTCAGTGTTGTTCATTTTTATCTAACATACCTTTTGTTTTCTGACTGGTGGGTAACTGTGTATTTGTCTTGGAAATAAACTACTTTGGACCCGAATCAATTAATTTGTACTGTCTGGCTGTACTGTTGTGGGTTTATGCTTTTTCTCTGCTTGTTGAAGGCCATATTCATAAAATCTGTCCTTCATTTATTTAGTGTTCCTCTAAGCGTGTTTTTCCATTGGATGGAATCTTAAAATGGAACTGGAAGAATGAAATATTATGATAACGATTTTTAATCCCTTTTATTGTTCATTGTTAGGAAAATTTTCAGGGAGTTGTGGGTGAATATTGGAAAACTCAATTTATATCAATATAATGGTTATTCTTACATTTCTACGTAGTTTTTATGGGATATTGGAAGAGGCTGATAAGTCTTTTAGATGTAATTATTCTAGAAAACTGAATTTGTAGATAAATGTCTTATTGTTTTTTAAATTTTGGTTTCAAGGTATTAATAATGTTGCAGCAAAATAATAAACGTCTTCCCTGGTTTAGCATTCACACTGTCATTGGGAATGCATGTTATTTTCCCTCTGGATCTAGAGTAGCTGTATAATACTATTTTTGTTCCAGTTATGTATGTGTTGTGATCCATATCTTGTTCCAAGTAATCTGCTATCATAGGCAAGCAATTCTTAATTAACACAGCAGAAGTTAGATCATGGATGTAGAATGAACCTATTAAACACAGAAGTAATTCAGACTTAATGGAAAGCTGATTCTCCTTTATTTTCCTTTACCAGACGAACAACCTAATTAAGAACTAAAATTTAATCCGTCTGTGCTTCTGAGATTGTCAGGCTTCTGTATCCTTTTAGTCACGATTTGAAAAGAATCTTGGTAACACTGTGCTATGATATGGTAGTGAACTCGGGTTGCATAGGCTAACTTGAGAGGTAATATACAGTAGAAAGAGTATTATAATTGGTGTTCAACAGCTGTGCTTCTCCAGTGTAAGGAAGCATAGTGAGATATAGAAAGGGCAAATTTTATAGTTTGTATGTTAACAAAACATAATATTAGAGGATGGAGTGTTTAAATAACAAATTGAAAGACAGTGTAGTAAGCTAGTATCGCTTGGAATCCACTAAGCTGCAAATGAGATTATGTATTAATGAAAGCAGACCTGCACAATTCATTTAGAGAGTTGTCTTAATTAATGCCTGCAGTAGGCTACTTCAGAGAGTATTAAAAGATCACTTCAACCCAATATATCATAGAACCAGGGAATAGCCCAGGCTGGAAGGGACCTTGAAAGATCATCCGGTCCAATGTATGGGAAAGGGAGCCTAGGTGAGATTGTCCTGTCCGACATCCAGCTGGAGCATCCTGTCCGATCACAGCTTGAGAACCCCTGGTGATGGGGCCTGCCACATCCATGGTGAGGTTGTTCCAGTGATTGATCTCACTGTAAAAAATTTCATTCTTATGTTGAGATGAAACCTCTCCCAGTGCAACTTGCACCTGTTGCCCCTTGTCTTCTCCATGTGGCTCCTTGTGAAGAGAGAGATTCCACCCTGTCTGTAGCAGTGCTGCAAGTACTGGAGTACTCACTGTGGTGAGGTCTCCCCTGAGCCTTCTCCAGGGAGAAAAGACCTAACTCCTTCAGTCTTTCCTCACAGGACAGGTTCTCCGGCCCTTCAGCCATCTTCGTGGCTCTCCTTTGGGCCCTCTCCAGTCTGTCTGCATCTTTCTGGAGTTGTGGACTCCAGAACTGGGCGCAGATTCCAGGAGTGGCCTGACAAGCACTGAGTGGAGCGGGGGATGATCACATCTCTACCTCTGCGGGTACAGCCCAGAATCCCATTTGCCTTTGCTGCTGCAGCGGCACACTGCTGATGAAGATGTTTGATGTGTCATATCAAACAATATTAAAACGGATATGATTGCATAGCTCATTCTTCTTACTGAGTGGACGTGTTTCTAATGAGGATTCATTCTCTTAGGACTTTGTTTCTGCAAACGAAGAACAGTAGTCTCTTTTACTAGGGCAGATCAGAATCGCTTGTGATAGCAGATTAAGTAGTTTTAATGAATCACAATTCATGCTAGAATTATTTTGGATTTCAAAGCAGCCCAGCCTTTTGCAAAGTATTTTCTTGAGTAAGCCTCAGTGCTAGCTTTGCATATGGGGTTAACCTTTGGGTCATTGCTTTTTGTCTCAGATGGCTTTTAATAGTGACCTCATCAGAAGGTAGACACCCTGTGAGAAGGGCCTTACCCAGTGGCAATTGTAGCTAGACAAGATAATTTCCTAAAAGTAATAGTTTTTCATTTTTCTTTACAAATTGCAAAGTTCTCCAGATAATATGCCTAGGCAAATTGTATCTTTCAATCTTCTGATGGCAGAAGAGGCATAATATCCTCAATGACTGTACTACCATGTTTGTGTTTCTTCTGAGCCTTTTTAAATAGATTCATGTGGTTCTCTTGAGTTCCTGTTCAGGGGGTTTGTTATTAAGATCATGTTTGGATATTCACTTTTTGATGATCCAGCTACATAACCATTTGTGGGTTTTGGCCTTTTGATTCAGAGTAGATTTCAGTTCAATACTGCACACACAGAAAGGTGGGGAAATGGCCATGTGCAAGCTAAATATTCTTATGTTCTCCACAAGCAATAGTGTTGGTGTTCTTGCTGTGCAACCCCAAATTCCTTCCCTGTCTTCCTGAGCTGTAAGAAATCACAGCCTGTTTCTGTGGCTGAAACTGAAGCAGCTTTTTAAATGGTCTCTACGATTAGTTGGATCTTGTCCACACTGAGAGTGTGCCCTGTTGAATATGTAGGGACTTAAAATTGATGCTAAAATCAATAACATGGGATTTTATAACATTAATTTTTAATAGGAGAGTTGTAAGAAACGTTTTTCAGTTTGAAGGTCATGGCGTGTCAACCAAAGTTCTTCAGCAGTGAAGTCATTGGCAGTGCTGTATTTTCATCCCTCTGGTGTTACCAGTGCACTCTGTGCTGCTTGATATTTTGGGGCTTTGTCTTACAAGTAAGATGTCTCCACTTACGCCAGATTGATGTAAATAAAGACAGTTTTTAAAAATACTTGTAAAAAATTTTGTGATACCTGTGTATGATGGTGGGAATCTTTTCTTGGAATATTATACAGGCAATTTTTGACCATTCTGTTTGTCAAGGTATGTCACTTAGACATTATTTCAGCATACAGAAAAAAATGAAATATTTTTAAACTATAGTACCTTACATAACTGTCAGAAAGGAGGAGAATGCATTTTACATATTCTGCATCATTTACCATGTTTAGAACTGCCCTTCATAAAATAGACAGTTGCACATTCTGGAATAACCATTGGAGTAAGTTATAATGGATGACCAGGAGAAAAGAGATTTATTATGTTGTTGTTGTTAACTGAATGTGATGTGTGGGCATTCATCTGGCGTGGTTGGAGGTAAAGTATGATATGCTAAAAGCTGTTTATCTGCTTCTGTGGGGGAAATGTTCTCTGAAGGAATCCTGTGAAGTTTTGACAGCTTAATCATGGTGTGAAATGTAGCTGAATGTTGCATGTCTGAGAAACGTACGTTTGTCAGTACTGTCTAGTAAGTACTGAAGCAGTGTGGTTGGTCATAAGTTGGAAAGCTGCATTTAAGAAATAATAAAAATACATTTATGAGTATTAAATATCATGTGTGCATATATAGATACATGTTAACATTTATAATATTGCTGCTATGTTAAGATTATGCTTAAGTAAGTAACATTTCTACCCAGAATGAAAACGTTTACAACCACTTGAGGCACGCAGCGTTGTTAGCTTTCTGGCTTTCCACATTTTATTTTAATAAGTATCATAGAGAAATAGCCTCCCTATGAATGCTTTTTCATCTCTGCAAGGGTTTTAACAGTAAATAAAATTCTAGTAATGCCGTAAATAATTCCACGGTAATTTGGGACAGAAAAACCTTGTTTGTATCTTTGCACAAGATTTTGTTTAAAGTTTTGAATTATTTCTCTCAGCACTGCCTTTCTAATAATTTGGTGTAATAAATAATCATATGCATTTTCAAAATCACCTTCTGTCCCTCCATTGCAAGTCTTAGTATGGCTGCCATAGATGATTATACATAGAAAAATACATGGCAGCCTAGAAGCAATCTTATTGTAAATATTTTGCCCCATAGAAAAGGAGTTTCATGACCATAATGCGAAGTTTAAGAGCAGCTTGTCTTTCTTCATATTTCCCTTTCTTGCTGCTCCTTTGAAGCTCTTCTGTTCGTCATTGTCACTGTTGGTACAGATAAATATACCAAGGGTTAATGCTGTGTGTGAAAGCTTTCATAACAGAGGGCAGCACTGAATTGGAAATTGTCACATGGGGCATTAATAAAATATATGCAGAAAAGCACTAGAAAGGTAAACTTCAGTGGAACCCTTCACTTCCTACATCCTGGTGGATAGCTTTGGTTCCTCCTATCACCCTAAGCAAGACTTCCTGATCTGAAGGCAGAAGCAGCCTCGGCTGTTGCACAGTATGGCAGACAGCAGTTGGATATTATCTGTCATATTGTCATAAATATAAAAAGAGAAGTTTTGGGACCCCAGCTAGGAGCAGCAATGGAAACCGGCATCTGTTGACTTCCCATGTTACCTTCTCTGACGGAGCAGGGAAGCTCTGCCTGGCCTACGCTGCAGTTGCAGTGAGTTCTGCCACATCCAGTACTTCATTCGTAGCCGCAGATGCCTTCTCCAGAAGAGGGATGGAAGTACTTTTGATTAAAAGTTAGTTGTTTCGAAGTACTTCTGTGATGGTCTCCATCGTAAGAATCCTGTTGGTTAAAACTATCCATTTCTCAAAATACTCAGACAGGCTGTAGAACTTCGCCTGACTTTGACCTGTTCCCTGGAAGGGCTACAGCCATGTTCCCTTCTGTCAGATACACCCCACCTCTTCTACACCGTTTTTAATGGTAGGCAGGGGAAGTTGGGTGAGAAGTAATATACTTGGAATAATTTAGAACTCGGAACTCCACCAGAGAATCTTTTTTATGTTACAGAAATATTTTAAAATGGGGAGGGAAAGGAAGATGTATATCCTAATCCATGGCCTGGTGTGTTGCAGTTGAGAATATCTATAATCTCTGTACAGAAGTGTGAAATACTATATTCAAGTACAAGTTTGTGTATACCTGCATATATATATATATATGCTAAAATGAAGATACTAATATTGCTACAAGTAATAAACTGGAGTGATAACACTATTAGGTTTCTTCTATGTTCTGAAACTCAGCTTTTTCTCGAATCTTTTAGTTTCATGGGGGAAAAATGTTTTTGGAGTCGGTTTTTAATAGATACAAATATTATAACCATTACATTCTGGAGATATCAGTAAGACAGGGTCACCTATTAATGCTATTCATACAGGCTTAAAACTGTGTTGTAAACAGTAATTCAGTATGTCTGGTTTCTGGACTGATACAGACAGGGGAATATTTATTTTTAGTGTAAAATTCAGTAAGAGGTGAAAGGTATGTACGCTACCAAATAACACTTACAAAAGCAATCTGTCAAAAACCTGGGTTTTCATAGTATTAATTTATAAGCAGCATATTAAATACTTGAAAAATATGTTCTTCCAGATGTGTTCTCCCTTGAATATTCTCAGTATGCGAAGTGCTTGTTTTGGTAAACTATTACATTTAAATTTTCAGTCTTATTTGTTAAGCTTTTTAACATTCAGGGAAACTGAACCACTTTGGAATATGACAAGAGGGGTTTTGTTTTATAACACTTGTGCCTCACGGAGAAAATGAAAACACTAAATTATTAATTCCAGACAATCCTTTTGCATGAAAATTATGCACTGTACCTTCCTAAATTTATCTGAAACAGTGAGCCTTTGGGGAGAGATTTTTGGAACTGCCTGTCTGCAGAATAACCTCAAAAGAAGCTTGTGACTTAACTTGCCCACGTATTTGGTTGCGCACACCTCAAAGCACTGGTGTGGATGGGATGGTGGAGCAGATTCTTACAAATGGTCATTTTGCTGTCCACTGACTTCTGTCCATCGGAGCAGAAATAAGGGAAGGGGAAGCCCTTTGTAGCCCAGATGTAGGCAGCTTTGTCATAATCATAGAGGAGTTTGGAGCTTTGCGTTTCAGAATTGTGCAGGTGGCAGTCCTCCCAGCAAAGTCAAATTGCGCCGTAGCCACCTCGGCCAGTTTCCTGGTGGCTTCACTCCTGTGGTCGGTGTTCAAGCCGCCCACCGTTTGCTTAGCACAGAAGATGTAACGTTGCAGAGCCGTTCCCATGGCCATTTTGTCTTTGTGGAGTTGGGTCTTTCTTAGTCCTTGCAGACAGACAGCATAGCTGTCCCCGCGAACTTTGCACAAGTTTGGGCAATAAATGCATTTGCTGAGGTTCAGTTTCTTGTGAATGCCGCTTGCTTCTTTCCTCCTCGTATTCCTGACTTCAAAGTATTTTGGTCCTTGTTACTGGGTCTGCTTGCCACTGATGCTAAATTAGAGTAGAAAATCATTTGTGTGTCTGAAGTAGTCACAAAAGCAAGCATATAGCTCTCAAAGAATTGCAAGCCAGCATCCTTTGGCTTGGTTGTTTCATAATTTCCCATATGAAAACGGTGCAGTAGGTGCTTAAAAAATATTTTGGGGATTTTACATGTACTGAAGTCAGTTCAAAGTTGTGGTTTCTGTAGTAGCTATAGCTGTGCCACATTTCCTACACATACCAAGGCGCAAAGGCTAGCGTCTCTACAGTAAGACCAAATTTGGATATGCCTGGGTGGTGGTCGCTTCTGAGGTGTTCCACATTGTCAAATTTTGACATTCATGGCTTCTGTGTCAACTTTTCACATATACAGCAGTGACGGTCTTTAAACTAAAGAAATACTTTGATGCAAGGCAGCTAAAGGGGGGCCACCTTCTGTCGGAGTTGGAAGGCAGACAGAAAGGAGAAGGCATCTCCGAGTGCTGATCTTCTGAACGGGTTGTTTCAGCATGCGGTGCCTTCTCCTGTGAGTTAGCAGCCAAAAATCTTGCTGGTCTTCTGTGGTAGCTCCCGCAGTCAAGTGATTTCCAGGCTGGTGAAGTGACCGGTGCTTTCTACTGTTTCTGCTCTTTTGTTCCAACTTGTCGACATCCAGGGCTGCCGGGAAGGGCAGTCTCCACCTGCAATGAGTTTGCATGTGGCAGAACAAAGAAATAGAGAATTATAATACTTGACGTGCAGGGAGACAAATCTTGCTCTAGTCTGTCAGTTAATCGTGTTCTTAAAAAAGTAGAGGAGAGCAAAAGGAGAGCTTCTTTCTAGATAATGAACTTCCTCTTCTGTTCTATTATGTCTTTTTTCTTAGAAAAATGAAATAGCAATTCTTCTGCAATTATGTGAGAGGTGGAATTGTGTTATTTTAAAGAAGTGTTGGAAGCTTCCTATGATTTGATTTTAATTAAATATTGCATCTCAGCTATGCTCTTTACTAATCAGACCACTTCTCTCCTCTTTAGAGTTCTAGAAACTAGTATGCCTAAACCTGCCTTCAGCCTGACATGTTTCGCTGTGGTAGTACGACATCTGTGTCATGTGCTACCCCTAAACAGTTAATGCTGATATTCCCGTGATTGACCTCTGCTCTTCACACGGACCTTTTCACTCCGGCAGAGAACTGTCATGGGTGTAGGACACGGGAAAATCACTTCTTACAGCTTAGTAAAAAGAGGAAGTGACTGTTTTTCTTAAAAGTATAGTAACTATTTTTTGATGTCCTTAATGTTTTTTTAAAGTTTAAAAGTGGTGATCCGTATTCTGTTGTGGTTTACATTTGGAATATATTCCTATGTTTGTAAATTTATGTCAGGAGTTTCTGATGGATATATTTGAAGTTAGCTACCTATGTGTAATTGTGTGACTTAGCAAACAAACAGACAAATCAACCTGAATCCTTTAATGCAGATGCTAGCTAAGTTAAAATTTTCTTTACAGAAACTTACTCTGAATAATGAGGACAGTGAATACAACACATGCAGCTAGAAGGAAATTTCATCTTGAAACATACTAAAGCATTAAATAGAAATTATGTTATGATTTTAGTGCTAGTTTTTTCAGTGTACTGTAATCTAGGGATTTTAGAATACGTGTCCTCCTGTGATGTACAAACAGCCATGCCAGTTATCACAGTGATGTTTCGGTTGGAGAGAGAGTTTTGTCTTAATTCAGCTAGCTTGTTCTGTCAGAGAAGTCTGACTTCTGCAGTGAGTACTGGACACTTAGGGACTTAACTTTTTATTTTTTCTAAATAAGCTTTCTTAATTTTGCAGTTAACACTATGCGGTCATTGCAGTGTTCAGCAGAATCCATACTCAACTTTGTGTTTGTTGAGCTCTGTGTAATGGCAACCCATTTGTGATATGCTTAGGAATAAAACTTATTAGCCAACTCCTGGCACTTGTTCTTGGCCAACTTAAAATGAAGTGAAAATTTGTTTCTCTCTTCCTTTAGCACATTTTGTGATGTTTTGGCATCTTCTAAAGTATTTTCTTGCAGTTCTCCTTAAAAATGTAATTCCTCAGCCCTTTTTTTTTGTCCTACACGTTCACTTTCACCTAGGTCACTAAATGTATTCATGTGTTAAGACAATTGCTAGCACGAAGGCTGTGGAAGGTTAACTCTGTACAGAGCGAGAGCCATAGGTCCCTGGGGATGCTGAGCCCAGTGTGCCTGGCAGGGGTGTTCGTGTGGAGCTATAGAATAAAGTCAGTGCAAAGTACTTTTGAAAAAGGGGAAAGATGGACTTTTTTCCTAATGCAAAGTTTAATTTTGTACCCATGAGTAAATTAGCGTATAGAGAATAACTTTATGGATTCTCAAATAGACATTTTAATTCAAGAATCCAGACAGTGTGTTTTGTCTGATGCGTAGCTACCAAGTTGGGGCCTTCTTAGTGAGACTGAGATCTGTTTAAATCCTCACTCAGAGAGTTGGTGTGCTTGAAAAAGACATTTGAAAAATGAATGGTGTGTTCTGATAAATTGGGGTGGCTGTCCTTGGGGAAGTCTGTAAGTGTTTTGGTTGGGGTTGGGTTTTTCCCCGAAGCACACAAGTATACCAGCTCTTCAGGGAATGAAGTCCTTACAAAATCTGAACATTATCACAGTCTGAAAAATGTCTTACCTCTGAAATATAATGCATCTTTGGTGGGGGTGGGGTAGGAGGGAATGGGCAGCTTTAGTTATTCTCATGCTTTAAAATACTTACAATTTTCACTTTAAATGTGATTCTGTTGTCTTTTTAAGACGGCCCAGCTGAAGCATCTGTTACAAATGGAGGCACTGCTGCTGTCACTGCACTGAATGATGACCTGGATATCTTTGGTCCAATGATCTCTAATCCTTTACCAGCAGCTGCTGTAACTCCTGCTCAGGTAAAATTTATTTGGTTATATGTGTGCATAACTATATGCATGCACATGCATATTTTCCTTCAGGGAATTGTTCATTCACACAGAAAGCATTGCTTACTTCTCAACACTCGTGACTGGAGAGTCTTTAGCTGTAATGGCTGTGTTTTTCTCACCTCTTCAGTCTTCCATGCTGTTTGGATATAGAATTAGGAGATAATCTTCCCTGTGTTATCCAGCTAAATTGGATTCTGTCTTACCCTGGTGATGGTAATCATATTTTCTTTTAATTTATATTCTTTTGTCTTGATTTTTTTTTTAATAGGTGTTGCTGAGTGTATTTTTACTTGATGTTCTCAGGTTATTGTCCTTTAAGTCATACTTTATAAGGACCTCATTGCTTTGCAGTGCTGATATTTAGAAAAGGCTACTGCAGATGCTTCTGTGTTAGAGCTGCTGAAAACTTGGGGTCTCAAGTTTCATACTCAAAAATCACGAATGGATATGAAGAAAAACTAATATTGCTTCCTGGGCTGATCAGTCTTTTATCTCACCTTGGAACTTGTATGTCTGTCTTTCCTCAAGGACAGGTAGCAGAACCCCTGCACCTGGCCCGCTCCCTCTCTCACAGCCATGGCAGTTTGGAAGACACCCCATTGCCATCTCTTGCAGCCGAGAAAGGCAGCTTTGGGACGCACAAAGACAATGCTTAAAGCTACAGCTACTTCAAAGTAGCTTTCAGCCTCAAAGAAGGAGGTGTTGGTGCTGAACGTGGCTGGCAGAGATGGGGATGCACATGTGCAGGTTTCCTTACCCAGGCTGGCTTCTGAGAAAGGAGGCTTTGGAGGAGAACTGCGCTAACCTCCCCATTTGTGGGGCCTTTGTAAGGTAATTTAGAGGCTTATTTTTGCATAGGGCTTTCTGTCTCAGCTGAAGCAGGAAGAACTGGATGTATTCTTGAATTGATGGTTTGAGACCTGTCATATGTCATTGTTTCTCCTTATCCGGTAGTTTTCATAATACATAAAATGGAAAGGATAATGATGGAAAGTAATTGTGATTGAACTGGCATATCATAATTTTGTTTCCAAATGTTCTGTTGATCGTTGTGATCACCTCAAAGCATATCCATGTTGTTCAGCAGATTTGATTGTACTTTTTATTCTTTATCCTTTACTCTCCCTTCTGCTACTTGTTGCTGAGGGCAGACTGTGCAGCACGCTAGGTAGGGTTTTAGAGACTGAAACCACATTTCTTTTTAGACATAAACCTACAGATAGAGCAAGCTTCCACCATGCCTTAAGCCACTCATAAATGGCGAGGGAAATGAGCTGTAGACATGCGTTTGGGTTTGGAAGGAAAGTGCTGGTGTAGATTTTCTTGGCTTTTGTGGAAGTCTCTATTGAAAGTACCAGAAAGAACAGTATAGGAGAGCTTCTTGTCTGCTATTCTACTGCCTTGTATCAAAATTCATCGAGATGAACCTACCTGTAGAGCTAGATATGAAAAGCAGTAGCTCATTTCCAGTTTCACTGAGTTTTTTAATGTATCCTATTTGGGTTGAAATTGAGTAAATTCAAATGTAAAAGCGTGAAGTTTCCACTTGGCCCCAAAATAAGTGGGCCAGTGGTGGTAACACACAATGCATAGGGTTGCATTCTGGTTTTCCCCCTTCTTTGCCTTTATGAAGCTGGAAGTGACTCCTGTATGTGGTTACTGTCTGCTCAGGAAAAAAGTTTTTTGGAGTACTGTCAACATGACTAATCAGTCTTCTTGGAGACCTTTCAGAATTTCAGCCTTCTGTTGTTCGTATTTTGTGAACAAGCGATGTGACCTGCTGGTTAAACGAGTGATGTAGCTGTAGAATACAGGAAATCCAAAAGAAGGCTAAATATTTAAGAGTGAGAAAAAAAAGTGAAGGGTGATTCCCTGGATGGTGGTGGTTGATGGTGGGTTAAATAATGCAGTGGCTGCTAAAGCATATTGAATCATAGAATGGTTTGGGTTGGAAGCGACCTCAAAGATCACCTAGTTCCAACCCCCCTGCCATAGGCAGGGACACCTTCCACTGGACCAGGCTGCTCAAAGCCCCATCCAACCTGGCCTTGAACACTGCCAGGGAGGGGGCAGCCACAGCTCTGGGAAACCTCTTCCAGTGCCTCACCACCCTCAGTGAAAAATTTCTTTCTTGTATCTAAATCTACCCTCTTTCAGTTTAAAGCCATCACCCCTCGTCCTGTCACTACATGCCCCTGTAAAAAGTCCCTCCCCAGCTCTTTTGCAGGCCCGTTTCCAGTATTGGCAGGCCGCTGTAAGGTCTCCCTACAGCCTTCTCTTCCCCAGGCTGAATGCCCCAACTCTCTCAGCCTGTCCTCACAGCAGAGGTGTTGCATCCCTCTGATCATTTTTGTGACCCTCCTCTGGACCCCCTCCAACAGGCCCATGGCTTTCCCGTGCTGAAGGCTCCAGAGCTGCACACAGGACTCCAGGTGGGGTCTCACCAGAGCAGAGTAGAGGGGCAGAATCCCCTCCCTCACCCTGCTGGCAACGCTTCTCTTGATGCAGCTCAGGATACGGTTGGCCCTCTGGGCTGCCAGCACACATTGCCGGGTCACGTTGAGCTTGCTTTCTCACTCCAGAGATATTTAACATGATGTTCTGCGTAGTAGGTGCTTGTGAAGTGCCACAGTGGGATTTGTGAACCTCTAAAGAGAAGGGAATTTAATGGTGCTCTTCGAGCTGGTTTGTAGAAGCAATGTATGACTGTTGATTTTTCACAGGATTGATTTTCTTTTCTTTTCCAGCTTAACCTGAAAGGCAGCATTTAGTACTAAATGCACATGTTTTCATGGCACTGTGGAGCACAGAAATGGCTGTTTGAATGTTTTATTATGAGACTGCAACAGTGTGATGTCTGCAAACCTTAGGATTTATGACCATTGATGTAGCCAAGATGTGATTTTTCAAATGAAAATGAAAACATTTGTTTTTCCTGTTTCAGACGTCACTTGAGCATTCGTGAGCGTATGCACTTTTATTCTGCTCTCAGATATGTGTCTTTATTACAGTTTTCAAAAACACTTAGAATATTTCTTCCTGCTATTCTGTATATCTGGATGCTAATAAAAACTGTTGAATTTGTAAAAGATTGGTAGAGAACAATATGTGAATGAGTAACTTTTTTCCTAGAATTTTGCCTGTTAGCGAACTTGGGGGCATTAAGAAGAGTTAACCTAACCAGCTCCTACTGTAAAGCTAGACAAAAGGCATATGCTATAAATTTACTTATTACGCAGTATTTGTGGACAGAAGAAAAGAAAAAAATGACATTTTGTATGTTCAGTGATGCTTTTTCATGTGAAGTGAGCATAGCTAAATTATAGCTGTTAGAACAAAGTTTCTTCGTTGCCAAACATGGTCTAGGAACTGAAGAAAGGTCTGTCATTCTTAGCTGTACTTCAAACAATTTCCTAAATTGTTTTAGCCAGGTTTTAATTTCAGACATTGTACAGGTATGTCTTCCAGCAAAAGTGTGATCTTCATTCTGCGCTGAAACTTGTGGGGAGGGGGCGAAGGGGAGAACTGCAAGGTATGAGGTTTGAAAGTACCAATTCCAGCAGCATTTACCATGCCTTTCTCCTAGCGGGATACTAAAATCCAGTGAACTTACACTTTTTGGGGGTTTTGGGGAGTGTGTGTGTGTGTGTGCATGATTTGCATTGTACTGGGAGCTGAGAATTGGTTCAACGGCTACAAGAATAGATTTTTGTTGAGATGTTCCTCGCGCCTGTTTCAAGACAAACTCCCATGTGAAAGTAGCAGTGTGTTTTAGGTAACTGGATGTTCTCTACATGCTCGTTTTCCCCTGAGGCCGGGTGTGTGTACCTAGTGTGGTTGCCATAGATCAGCAGACAAGCTTCAACTTTTGAACAAGTTGTGGTGATGATAATGTGTCAAAATCCTCTTTTTTTTAATGGAAAAAGAGTTATTGCAGATGTTTGCTTTACTATGAATGTTATTTAACCAGATCTTAGTGGAGATGTGGTTAGTCCTGTTCTAATATGATGAGTTTGAATTGCTTCTGCTTATGTTTCTTTTATCCCTCTTGAAATTTTGAGGTTTCTGAAAGCTAAGTTGAAGTCCTTCCTCTGTATGTGGGGGACGTGAGTTGACTCTGTTCATGGTGACTGTCATTGTTTAATCATGGGAAGTCGTCTTGTTTCCTAATTACTTGTCTGCCTGTACCCTCCCAGCTTATCACTGTCGGTACAGCCTGAGAATCTGGGGAGTCCACTGACAACTGCCGGTACTTAGCACCAAACTACATTTAGGGGTCACACTGAAAATTCTTGCTCAGGCAGTCACTGTACTTCTGAGCCCGGTACCCAGGGCTGAATTCATTAATCAAGGAAGGAGGCAACAAACTCAATATACAAAAGAAAAATTGCAGGAGTATCAGAACTTTAGCAGAAAAAACATTACTTGTTTTTTACAGCACGTGAAAAACTGGAGTATTGCATCTAGAGGAGACATTATCCTCTCCTTGGTGCTGGAAATGCATGAGCTGGAGCGCAGTGGAAGAGTGGACATCATACTTCAAAGTCAGAATGGGCCAGCTGGACAGAGTTTAGATGAAAGGATAAATATTTGAAGTTCTAGAGAAAGGAAATCTGAAGAAAGAGTTGTAAATGAGACTGCAGAGGAGATAATGGTATGTGTGCTGGCTGGATGGCAGAGCTCAGAGGGTTGTCATCAGCGGCGCTGAGT
>Ga0065711_1031826_pt1 | contig 28646 bp, 13 predicted proteins | sample Hoacrofraction12_FD_59098 | JGI IMG/M metagenome (GOLD analysis project Ga0065711, IMG submission 59098) | Hoatzin crop microbial communities from Cojedes, Venezuela - Epithelial fraction 12 v2 (version 2) | ecosystem: Host-associated > Birds > Digestive system > Esophagus > Crop | place... | reverse complement strand
GGTGACCCTGCTTCGGCAGGGGGGTTGGACTAGATGACCCACAGAGGTCCCTTCCAACCCCTACTATTCTGTGATTCTGTGATTCTGTGATATGATAATTGTGTAGAATTACCAAACAAGAAAAGACCAGGACAAAAGTAGTTACAACATGAGAGAATGAAAGTAGATACTAGATTAAAATAATCGAACAAGTCGAATACATCAGATTCCTAGAAATGTTTTACACCAAAATGTGGACTAGTTGACCCAAGATAAACAAAGTGACATCAGCTAGAACATTTAGAGTAAGATTAAATACAGATGCAATCTGGATTAGAAAGGTGTTGGTTAGTGAGTAGGTTTAAAGGTATGTGTGTTTGTCTCTAGCTTCAAATTCTGTGAGTCTTACTAGTGAGAATTATTACTTTTAGGTGTGCAAGTGATTGAAAACTGAAGGGTCAAGAGAACTGTTGGGATTTTCTGTTTTTGTTTTCTCCTCCCATTTTCCTTTCAACACTGAATTAATTCTAAGCAAAATTCTCACTTTTAAAAATTATTTCAGCATGCATAACACTGATTTCCCCTAAGATGTTAAATAACTATGAGAGTAAGGAAATCAGAAATACTTTTCTTTCATGAGCGTGCAAAAAGATCTGGAATTCTAAAACTGAATATTCCAACGAATAAAAATGAGGCTAGTAAAAGGCCTATGAATATGAATTCAAACATCAGTCCTTTACACCTCCCATCAACAGTATATCTTTAGGAGCTTGATTGTGAGCCTGATTGTATCCTATGTTTCATGGTGGTGTAGAGAAGTTGAGGGTGTAAACCCCTCTACTTTTATAGGTACATGCTGATTATTAAAAAAAAAAAGATAAACAATTTGACAGGATAGCATAAAGCCTAGGAAAGTATTAGAGGTGTTGTATGCAAGCAAAACTTCTTTTTTCTCCCTGGGCAGACAGTTGTAATACTTAACCACGGAGAAAATAATTCTGTAAGTGTCTTGATACATCTATCTCGCATGCTGTAAAACAGAAAGAAAGACTTGATCATTGTTTTTTGTCATTTTCCAGCAAGTAGGAAAGGTAGGATCGTAGTGCAAGCAAGACCCTAGTGGTTAACAGTTGATGATACGGTGCCTGATGTACTTCAACAATGATGGCAACAAGGAACAGGCAACTACTTAGAAAAAGATGTTACTGTAAACTAAACCATAGCTGTTTCTAATGAAAATACTTTCCTGTTTGTATCGGCAAATATAACATTTCCCCTTCATTGTATCTTAGAGCATAGACTCTCAAGACAAAGGCTGTATTTTTCTTCAGTTCTTATGGACCATCAAACCCAGACTACCAGGGCTTTGGTAGTCTGTGGTCAACAATGTTGAGTAGCTACAAAACTACAGGAAACATCTCATCTGTAACAATGGCAGCTCCATTTTTCACTTTTTAATTACCCATGGACATGACCAATGTCAAGGCCCCCATCTATAACACATTCATAAACTGCAGGTTAGGGCCATTTATCTAACACAGTGCAGGTCTGGTCTTTGTCTCAGCCATGCATATTGTCATCGATTAACCTGGCAGCTGGCAACTAAACATTAGACAGCCCCTCGCCCCTTGCTCACCCCTTCACTTCCCCCCCCAGCAGGATGAGGAGGAGAAATGAACAAAAAGTAAAACATGTGGGTTGAGATAAAGACAGTTTAATAGGACAACAAAGTAAATACTAGTATTACTACTAATACTACTACTACTAATTATAATAATAGTGATAATAATGAATATGCAAAAGAAACCATATACAATTTTTCTCACCACCCATTGACTGAATCACAGTCCAAAAAAGAAAAGTTCGAACGCCCAGCCAAGAGAGGATTCAAATTCCTGGAGAACTGAAAAGCTGATAGCTTCCTCCCCCAGCCAGCCTTCATTCGTAAACTGAGAATGACATCTATGGTATGGAATATTTCCACTGGCCAGCCTGGCCGTCTGTCTGGCTATGCTCCGTTCCAGCTCCTGCACAATATGAGAAACTGAAAAATATCCTTGATTTCATAGCAACAACTGAAAACACCAATGTTAATCAACATTCTTCTCATACTAAATTCAAATCATAGCAGCTACTGGGAGAAAATTAACTCTATCCCAGCCAAAACCATGACACATCTAATAACAATAATTACTAATTTAAAAAAAATGTTCCTTTTTGCTACTCTGTTGTAGAAGAATAATTTTCTTAGTAAAACTGTTATGCAGATTTGGCTGATTGAAAAGCTGGACAATATATCAGAAGAGGCTAGGCAGCTATCAGACAAATTAGAGACAGAGCTGAAATTATCCACAAGCTTTCTTGGAAGTCCTAATTCATTAATTAGGAAGTATTCAAAAATTATATTGAAATAAATAATTCTGGGTCTGAGCATTGTTTGTAAAACATTTTGTGCAAATATTATGGATTTTTACTAAGTATGTGTTAGGCATCACTGCAGGTAAAGAGACTAGAAGCAAAAGACAACAAATTCACAAACAAAAATTAAAAATGTTGTCTTTGGAAAAGAAACCATGAAATGTTATGAAGAGGTAACAATGATGTTTGGAGAAAATCTAAAGTTTATCCATTATTTTAATAAAGAAGTCAGAGGGACAGCTGTGAGTGTATTGCAGACCTTAAAAGACATAGATATGACTGCTATACAAGGGCAGCAAGAAGAAGAGAGGTATACTGATCAGCAGTGATAGGTGGGCCTGGAGAAGAGATACAGTGCTATAGTTTTGTGACAGAGTTTAAAGGAGGTAGAAGAATGGAAAAATCAAAATTATCTGGAAAAGAATAGATGACTCTAAGTGAGGCTGGAGGTGAGGAAGCTGAAATGGGCCACATATTATAGCCATTGTTTCTGGAAGAGAAAGTAGAATAGTTACTTACTATGGGATAAAATTAAATTCTTTATTGATCAATTAAGTTTGAATATTATCAACTCCAATTATATACTATGCTTTCTGCTCCCTGAATTGCATGCTTATATTCTTAAGCGGCTGGGGAGAATGTGCTTTGATTTGCATATTCAAAAGGCAAAGTAAACTATAAAGGCAGAATCTGCATTTTTGTTGATTAGTTGAGCAACTTTCAAGCATTTGGGTGGAATGTATTATTCAAGAGTATTCTTCCTGGTAGAAAGTGTTTGCCAGTATAGTTTTGTAAACTGAACACGTAAAAAGTTATATCCAGACAATTAAAGTAAATATCTTTGGAATACAAATGCACCATCGAGTATTATTTTCTCACCAAGACTCCCCCAACTGTTCATTTGGGAGTCCATTTTAATATTGAGTCTTCTCTTGTGGCTCAGAAAAAAGACAAAGTATTCATAGTTCAAAACCTCAGATAACCCATAGTATTTCCGTGTGCTAAGCAGCAGTGAGCTCTGAGCAGCTCTTGGGAGTTCTCTGTCCCTTGCAAATAAAGGCAGAATTTGTTGTAAATTTGTGGATTTCTGCCATCTTTTTCAGAGGAGCTAGGAATGAATTGATGAAGAGGAAGTAATAAAAGTGAAATGTTTCTTAAAGAAGCTCAGTTGTCCTTTTGTGTTTCTGTTTTTAGAAGTAAGCTTTCTACCACAACTTAGAAACCAAATATTAGAATTCAAAACTTTCCATCCTGGCGTCACTTCCCTACTCTTCTTTATTCTTCTCCTCATACTGGCAATGAATTTGCAAACCTCTGCCAGACAGACCTCTAAAACCCTCATCATTCTTAAAAAGAAATTGTGTTGGCAAGTTCTGACACTGGACAAACACGTCAACAAACATTGAAAGAATGCTGCCTCCAAGCAGCAGAGTACACTGGGACTGTGTTTACTCGAACTTGCCACTACCAGGTTTCATTGAAAGTGATGACATTTTTAAACACCATCTCTGTAGTACTATGTGATACAAATCAAATCTAGCAGCCACACAAAGCCCGTTGTCGTTGCTTAAGACATATACCAACTTCTGAAGTTAAAGATATGACCACATTTTCTGGCTGAAAAAAAACAACTGCAAGGAACTGGTCCTAAACTGAACTAGGAGAATAGAAAAGTGCTTTGATACCAGTGGCTTTAGATTTAAGCTATAAAATATGACATTGTATGCTCCTTCCCCCTGCCCACCCACACAAAAATCTGAAGTTGATATACAGAAGGCACAGAGAGCAGGTATATAATTCTAAAGTATGGATGTGACTGCTAAAATAAAAAATTAAAGAGTTCCTGATGTTATCCAGTAGCGTACTTTCTGAACTTGTGTCTGCCTTTGCAAAACAGAGAAACCCACATATTTCATGTTTACATGTTGACATGTAAAGCCATCTTCTGTGTTCTTCTTCAGCAGGAGCATTTCTTCACATGTTTATCCTGTCAAATCATTGTAAGAAGTTCTTACATATGAAGATATATATGAAGGTCCACATTAATTCTATTCAACTTCAGGCACATAAACACCCAATATTATGACACTGAAATGTCTAATATGTGCATATATCTTGAGCAGCAAGTTGTTACACTCCTCCACTCAATGTGCGGAGACAAGACACTTTCAAAGAGTGAACTGTACTGTAAGAGGATGGAGATGACTCACTTTCTCTCTGGACAAGGGCACTAGACTTTGAGCTAACATTGGTACCAAAGTGAAATTAATGCAGTTCTACAATATAATTATAATCGGTATTTGAAAGAAGGGCCTTTTTCCCTTTATGCTCACCTACAGGTTATTATTTTTGTCAGTGACGAGGGGGGAAGTTTCGTATACTTACATGTCTCCTTTCTTGAATATGTAAGCAAGGACAGAACTCCACTGCAGCAAGGGTTACAGTCCCCTGAAGCACCCCATTAATTTAGAAGTATACCTACACTCTGTGTGCTTTTCAAATACCTTCTGTCTGTTACTATCTCCCAAGAAAACAATATGCAAGCTTCCATTTACTAGGTTTTGTGGGTAGAATCATTAAAAAACTGAGAGACCTTTTTCTGAGTGGTTTTATTATTAGCAGTTAAAAAAAATGTTTTCAAGTGACATTTAAAATAGCTTGAAAAGCTGGAATTACACTTTCTAAATGTGAACTACAGAATTTATTACAAACCCAGAGAAAACAAGTACATTTACAATGTGGAAATTACATAGGCTGCTGTTTTCACACGTATGTGCCTCTGGATAACAGCCTTAATTCCTATTTAGGCACCAAACCAGAACAAGTATGTTTTCAACACTACTCAATATCTGCAAGGTAATTATATCAGAAATTACAATGAAATAAAATCTCTCCATCAAGCATACATAAAAATAGCAACCAATGTCATCTGGATAGGTATGTACCAATTCCCCTCAAAAATGTACAGCCACATGTAAATCACTGACTTTAGAACTCAGGTATGATTCAGTCAAATAATAACATGTCTTTAACTTCCAGTGTGTACTTGAATAAATCTTTATGCAGAAGAGCATAAACTTACACACTTTTTATTTTCAAAGGTATAGAATTATGTTTTATATGTTATGTTACTGACTGATGACCAAAATGCTTAAGTGAAGATACTTGTGATCTTGTGAAAATCTAGCACCAGTTTGTGGTTACGTGAAGGAACAAATTTTCTATAGAAATATTCCTTCCTAAAACATGCAGATTGCTTGCTAACATGTTATGTAATTTTGTAAACCATTTGGCTCTGCTCAGATTTCAGTAGTGCCAATGTTTGTTGGTAATGTTCACTTTATGGAACATCATTTATCAGTTTTGGTGATTTTTGCAAAACTGTTACTGCACAGCTTTATCTACTGTTTGCCAATGTTATCCTTAATTTGTAAAAGGGTTTTTTTGGTAAGTAAACAGTATTTAGTTTTGTCAGGTTATCATTCATTTATGGGATTTGCTCCAGTTCTGCATTGGCAAATGCTTTCATTGTTTGCTTTCTTTTTCATTCTATACAAAATTGACAGTAGCCAAAATGTATTGATTTCTAAAAATGCATTGGAAAGAAACAGCAGGGGAAGGAAAGAAAATCTGCATACATTTAGGGACAGAGTAACACTACCACCGACAATGAAAACTTTATACGATTGTACTTTATTAACTCTGTCCATTTCAAGCTACTAATAATTAGCTCAGAACAAAATGATCACTTACTATTCAGCAGAGAAGGTAGCATTTCTCCAAAAGGGACTTCGTTATTGGAGACTGTTTTTATAAATGCATAGTTTCCTTAATTCCAGTCTAATGATCTTTCCTGACTTAGTTATTGTTGGTTTAAGTGGCTAAAATAAACACTCTTGTTCATGTACTTTCAAATGAAAACATGAGTTTTCATGGCTTTATATTAATCAGGCTTTCCCTTATTGCTCCTACCTGCCCCCCCACTTTCTTTTTTTCAGACTACAGTCTCTAGGTACTTTGATAGTTTATACTTTCATCTTATAGTGAAGGTTTGTAGTAAAAAAACTCCTCTGGCAGCTACCAAAACATGTCACATTTCCTGTAACCTTTTCAAATGGAAATGTTCGAAGCTTCGATTGTGTAAATAGTGCATTCTGTCCTGAAAATGGCAACATTGTAGAAGAAGAAATGAGATGAAGGAATATATATTTTTTCTAACTTCATTTTGATACTTAAAGATGTCTCTTTAAGACTATTGTTCTATACAGTCATATTGCTAAGACAAATTATTACTTTTCTGTCTGTAATGTTATTATGAGCAGATGTGTTAGAGACACTGATTATGGTTTTCAACTCAATCATTTCCTGTGTTAACCTCAGTCAGCACAGAGCAGCACTTTTGCAGGGCTACATGGAGGTCCAGAACAGTGCAAACACACCATTGTCACTGTCTGAGGACAAGGGAATCTGAACAGAAGGGAGTAAGGCACACATCAAGCAGGTTTTATTCATATTCAATGTTTGCTAAAATTTGGATTACTTACAGATACTTGAAAAAAATGTTGTATCGGTCTATAAAAGCACAAGTGTTGTGGAATTCAAAAGTTTGTTCTTCATTTCACAATAATAAAGAAATAAGTGGAGTCCCAGAAAAATTATGACACAGCATCTTAAAATCAAAGCGAAAGGAAACAGCTTCCATCCTCCCACCCACCTGCCTATTCAACTATGTAATACTTAATAATCACTGGATCTTGTGAAAACTAGAAAGATTTTAGGGATTAGGTGAACAGTCTTGATGCTCTGTTTTTCTCTCCTAATAGCACCTGCCAGAATCCTCCTGGTATGTCAGCTTTAGAAGAATATTCAACACCTGTAATCTTGCCAGATCTCTTTCTTTTTGGTAGTGGCAATACCAGACTCTACAAATTTTGGGTCTTCCAGTTGTGTATGTAAAATAAAATCCCTTGCTCTCTGCTCCCATGATCAATGACTGTGTCTATTCTAGTCATTTATTACACATTCCATCATCACCAAAGAGTGAATCCATCCAGATTCTCTTCCCTCAACTATAGAGCAAAATGGAGGTCTTCTAACTTGAAATAGGATGGCAGTCTGCTCTATTTAAGAGTGTCTTACTTTCAATAATTCAGTTTTATTTTTAACTGCTAGAGGATCAGGGGCCCAAAGTGAGTAAATCAGCTTGAGGAAATCAAGATCTTCTTATCAGCATTTAAATAGAAGTGGTACAGTAATAAATTGTCTATTTCCTAATTAATTTTCCCTCCTACATTTAGTTCACGTAACTCTTATATTAGGAATAATGTTTTCCTTTATTATCTAAATTTTGTATAGTCCTGCCTTTGGCTTTTCACATGTGGCTATCATCACTGATTTTGTCATTACATTGGCTTGCACAACTATCTTGATCTTAAAATTATCATTCCTTTAGTTCATGAATACTAATTCCTTCATCTTTCACTGAAAAATCATTTGCTGGTCATACAAGGTTTCCTGTGAACTAGCAGTGCTGTTATGATCCTCTTTGCCAAGTTCTATATTTGTAACTCCTTTAAAGTGAACTGTTCCACTACAGTTCTTGTATCTTCGTTCCTGTACCAGGCATTGATCCAGTTTATATTTGACACAGTATGCATATATGATGATTTGTGGACTCTGATTTCAAGCTCTATATGCCTTTCTTAATCAGAAATTAAGATTTCTGTAGCTTAGCTGGAATACCCTTCATTTCTTTTTACAACTGACATTGCTAAATCAGCACATCAAAGACAAAGGCATTGGGATGGCTTGGAGGTTACAAAAGATTAGGACGGAGAATTTTAATCAAATTATAGAATGTTATTATAGATATCTCAGTGTGCACTTTCCACTGAAATTAATGGGGTATATATATTTTAAAAAAATTAGTTCCGTGTTTGCATTTTGATGTGGTTGATCAACGGTGATCTGGTCATAGTCTTTCTTTCTGTGTCTATGTATAAACTTTGTAACTCAGAAAGGGCTAATAAAACACTCATTGTAATTTCTCTAGAAGTAACTTCTAACTAAGTCTAACTTCCCAGTTACAATGAAATATGAAATTTACACTGGTTCCCCTTATTCCATATCTGATGTAGAGTTGAAGAGAGGACATTTAGCATGTCCTTAGAATGTCTGGGAACTATATCCACAACTGCTAAAAATTATTAAAACCTGCCCATTTTAGACTAAAATGGAAACACTTGGCTGAGCTACTTCCAGTCTGTCAAAATGAACAAGGTTTCTTAATTTGTGAATGTAGAGAAAAGTTCAGATTTCACCCTGTGCAAATGATCTTATTTAGAGTCAGCTATATAAAACCATGATGATGTACATGTAAATATAAATGGACCTCCAACAACTTCAAAGAATATTTTATCTCCCTGAAAAAAAAAAAAAAAATTAAACGGTGGCAGTCTCAATCACTGTTCTTGTTTCTGACTTAATATTACTTCTGAATATTCTAACAACCGTTATTAACTGCGGGCCACACAGCAGTAGCTGGCTGGACTGTTATCTGCTCTGAGAGATGGAAAAGAAGGACTGTATAGATTTTACTACATCTGATGTTTACAAAGGCAGATGAAATCTGGATGTTCGATACTGCCTTTAGGGTATTACTAACAGATTCTAGATAACTATGTCACAGAGAAACAAAGGTAACTGGAATACATCACAAACAAAAGGTTTAATTTTCCTACTATGTTCTTCTATGGCAGAGAGTCAAGTGAATAAAAACCACGTCATGGTATTTATGCTATTCCTCCAGGCTGTTCTGATGCAGACCTTCCAAAGAAAGGATATCATTAACAGACTATAGGAGAAAAATCTGTAAAATTAAAACGCAGTAAAAAAAAAACCCTCAAACCAGATGCAATCTGTTTCTTTGTAAAGAAAATAGAATATAAAACGTGTTACATGTAACATACAGCATTTGATAACGAGAGTGCCTCAATACGTAAACTTGATTTTTTTCTTGACTAACGTGAACGTGAAAAATATTATCCAAAATATTTTGGGATGTAAACCGTGTTCTGGTTCTTCCCACTTTTATTTAGACTGGAAGATATCTGAGATACTACTCTTCCAGTGATGCAGTCTTTTGGTCTCCTAGTGTGAGAAAGAGAAAGGGTAGAGCAAAAAAATTATTCTTTTTCATGCCTGAAAAAACTTTTGTTTTTTTTAAAGGACTTAGATGTTTCTTTCACTCAAAACACAATTCTCCATTTCCAGCACTCACTGTTCAAAACTGGTAGCATATAAACAGAGATGGGAGAAAATATGAACTTTCTTCTGTCTTGCATCTTTCTTTCTTTTTTCCTGCTTTATTCTTCTTAATTTAGCTATATCTTTTTAACCTTTTTTCTCCCCAAGTATGGTAAATGTCTTTTGAACTTACAATATCTTTTTTGTTTTTATCCTTTTTCTTTAATAGGAGTTGTCTTAGATTTGAAGAACCAATTTAGCCATTTAATTGTTCAAAACTCAGTGATAAGCCAATGCAAAATGTTCTGCAAAGCTTTTTAGAATCTATTATCTCCAGAGAATAACTACTTTACCCTGAAGTTTTTAACCCTTTTCTGAAAACTGTCACACATTTAGTGCATTCTCTCAGCAATACTTTATTTTTGTTCCTTCTTGAAATTTTGTCTTCTTTTCCTGGAATTTACAGTTGTATTAGACCAAACATACTGTAGACCAAACATACTGTCTCCTTGTGCACAAAAAGGACATTAATATCCCAGACACCCTCTTCCTCTGTCAGTTTGGCCATGAACATTTCCTCCCCTATCTGACAAATACTGAGTGAAGAGGAAGGTGAGCACTGTTTGGAGAAGCATAAGTTGTGTTAAAAAGATCCAACAGTCACTCCTATAATTAGTAAATGACTTCCCAGGCCAACCGTATCAAAATTAATGAACTTACGGAAATGGACTGGTGCAATAAATGAGCATATTGGCAAACGAATTCAAGTACAGCAAAATCATAAAATAATTTAGATTGAAAATGACCCCTGGAGGCTGTCTATTCCAAACCTCCACTCAAAGCAGAATCAATTTCAAAGGTGCATTAGGCTGGTCTGGTCTTTACCCAGTTGAGTTACTACATGGAGATTCTGTGACTCCTCGTAGAAAACTTTTCCAGTGAACACTCTCGTTATGAAGAAATTTTTCCCTTCTATTCAGGAATCCTCTATCCGCATACTAGGATTGAGGAAGTTTAGGTTAAAGTGGTATAAAATGCTGAGCAAGGAAGAAAATGAAGGAGAAAAAGACCAAATCTACTGAAACAGGAGTCCAATAGCATTACATTTAAATTAAAAAAAAAAATGTTTCAAATTATGTAAATGGCAAGAGTTACACCTCCTCAAAGATTTTTCAGTTGAACTGGATGATGACCAGAACTACTGCTACTCGACTGGAAAACAAATGAAACACAGAGACATTGCATAATTTGATCAATGTCATATAGAGAGGTTATGGTAGAACCTACACTTCTAAATTAACGATACTGAAATTGTGGGTTAAGTCTGTTTTGAAGTTTTAAAGAAAGAAACTGAGACTGTACTATTCAATAATGAATCCATTCAAAGTGGGGATATCTTAGTCATGACATCTTTAGCCTCATAGTTTGGGGGGAAACAATTTAAAATTATTGGAAATGAGATGAAAAAAATATCCATTGTGAAAAACACTTTAAAATGCTTTCCTTTCAATAGAGTAGTGTTGTGGGTAAAGGGAACAATCAACAGATATTTTCCAATCATGTGTGACGGAATTTTTTTTCTCCAACATAGTATCCTGTCAGTTCACTGTGGCAGTTATAGGAGGATATAGAATCATAGGTTGGAAAAGACCTGTAAGATCATTAAGTCCAATACTTAACCCAACACCACCATGCCTACTAAACCATGTCCCGAAGTGCCACATCTACACGTTTTCTAAACAACTCCAGGGATGGTGACACAACCACTTCCCTGGGCAGCCTATTCCAATGCCGGACACTATTTCAGTAAAGAAATTTTTCCTAAACCTACCCTGACGCAACTTGAGGCTATTGCCTCTACTGCTGTCACTAGTTACTTGGGAGAAGAGACCAACAGCTGCCTCACTACAACCTCCTTTCAGGTAGTTGTAGAGAGAAGTAAGGTGTCACCTCAGCCTCCTCTTCTCCAGACTAAACAGCCTCAGCCAGTCCTCATAAGACTTGTTCTTTAGACCCTTTACCTGCCTCATTGCTCTTCTCTGGACACGCTCCAGCAACTCAATATTCTGCTTGTAGTGAGGTGCCCAAAACTGAACACAGTATTCGAGGTGTGACCTATCAGTTACTGTCTTTCCTTTTTCTTATACTTGCTTGTAATGCAAACAAGCAAAATAGGAGTATTTTCTAGGAAAAACAAAGGTCAGGTTTGACCTCATGCCCCAGAAGTCTTAATCCAATGTATTGTCAGATGTAAATTTTCCACTGTGAACATCAGGTTGATTTTAAAGCAGATCACCTCAAAATCTGAACTTGGACTGGATTTCATTTTGGAATTTGGAGGTCTCTCCACAGCTTACAATCCTAGAAACCACTAGACTAAACTCCACTTCTCATTAGTACATTCCTAGCCTGCAACTTCATCTTCTGTTTCTGTAATTTATACAATAAGTCAGATACTATTTTAACCCACTTCCAGTATGTTAGTTTTCTTACCATCTCCTTTGTTGTCTTCAGAATTCACATCCATTCACTGTTTACCAAACATGACTTACAGTTTCCAGCAGTTCTCTACCTTTATCATAAAATTTTTATCACAGCTGAACCCAGGGGAGGAAGTTGTTATATGCTACTGAAATAGATACTAGCTGTGCATTTTCAAAGAACAATGTTACACAAATGAAAGTTCTGCCCTGAAAAGTAATGACTAAAAAACCTCAAACAACCCCTAACCAACCAAAAGCAACCCAAAAACTAACCCACATACAGGAAAAGTCTTTACAATTCAGAAGGGATCTGAACTACTGTACATAGTTAACGTATGTGGAGCATAACACTAGCAGTATGTTTTGTTAATCGGTGTAGTGTGGTTACTTTTGGAATGAAGGAATTGTTATTATTGCCAACAAAGAATGTCACTCCTTTAGGTTTATTCTGAATGTTGTCAGTGACCTTAAGATGTATTCACCTGAATAAGATATGTGCATACATAAAACATTATTTCATTTGCTTTGTACTGCTTAAAGTATTTCCCAGTGGTCAGGTAAATGAGTACATATATTTTAAACAGCATATACAAGAAGTGACCAACAATAGCCTCTGGTTCCTTGCTTCTATTAACTGAATTCTCTAGCAGTTTTCATGTGTTAATTAAGACTCATACATAATCTGTGACATTAGGTAGTGTTTTTAGTTCTGCTTTATACCAAGGATCTGACACTCAAAGAAAAGGAAGGATAAGGAAAGTACAAGGAAAGCAATTTTCTTAGTTACTAATACTACATTAAAACAAGGAATGACCTGAATTGACCACCCCATTTCCTTTATTTTGACTTTATAATAAGTAACCAACAATTTCTACATGATTTGCCAAGTTCTATGTTCATGTTATCTTAAGAAAACAAATACAATGGCCCAGGTTACAGCCCTCAGCTGTTGGAATCAGGGAAAGGGGAAGAAGGAAATGGCCATGAGCTGTGACTATGATCTGCGATCAAAAAAAGGCCACATTACTATTAGTGAAGTAGAGAAGGAAAAGAAGTCAGTCCACATCTTCCTTATACCTTGTAAATCCATCCTGGTTGGTGTAGACTGTGAGACCAAAAGGCTGGAAGGGAACTATTTACAGGAATTCGTTGCTATTCAATACTCTTCACTTTCCAAAGCAAGAAGAACCTGGAACACACAAAAACTTTGAAAAACTCTTGAATTTTAGGAACATAATATCCTATTTTGATATTCCTGGCCCAAGCTTAATGACAACTCCTAGACTATTTTTTTTTTATTTCCACTCTTCTCAAAACTAATCATAGATTCAGGAAAGGCTATGCTTCTGTCTCAGAAACCTTTTGTGTTTAATTACCAGTGCAATTGGTTCAAGATGAAAGTATTATCAAAATGCAGAATGGTAGCTGGATTACTTTGTCGAGCTTTGCCACTCTGCTGCTCATATTCTCACAAGGAATTTTCCAATGCACTGAAGAGCCTTAGAAACTGAAATTCCACCAAAGCACACAGTGGTTCCTAAGCCATTGAAGTTTTTTGGAAAATCCTTTCAAAACTGTTAAATATCCTTTGAAAGTTCTGACCTGAAAAATAATCTAAAAATTTTCCATGGCTGTAGAATATTAGAAACATATTACTCACCTATTACCCTGGAAATTCCATCTAGTGCCTGAAAATATACATACTGTGTATTTTTCCTCATTGCTTTTCAGATGTAAGAGCAAGCAGCTTTTCAAATATATTTCTGTGTTCTCAGTCCCCTAGAACTTTTTTTTTAGACTTCAGCAGTTTCGGTTCAGGATATATGGGATTAAGACTTTCTGGGGTTCTCCTGTCCCCTAATTTATATGCTTCCTTCCTTCTCCAACCCTGTCTGCAGCTAATCTATAATAAAGGTTAATTTTGAAAAGCCAACTCCATAATATTTACACAATGAAGTCAAATGCTGAATGAAACACACTTGTGAAAACAACAGCGGCCTTTTCCTTGTGCAATATAGGATGTGGTCAATCATTTGGCAATTCAGTTTTGGCACATCATGAACTATTTATTTGTTAAGTCAACTTCTTGACACTGCAAAAACTCTTGGAGGTTTTTTCCTTTCTTTCCTTTTTTTTGTTCCCTTCTGTTCCCTCCACTGGAAACTATTAAATTTGCAGAGTCTGATGTTTATTTCACGCTGAAATGTACACTATTGTATCGATAAATATTTAATGGTGCAGGAGTTCAATGGATATAGCCTCATATGTTTTTTTAAAAGGTGTTTTATTACCTAGTGAGCACACTGTTGTCAACTGAACAAGAAAAAAACAAATCCAGAACAAAACTTTCCACTAAAAGATGACACAGGGTTCAGTTTCAATTTGAAGAGGGTGTGGAGGAAACAAGTAACCATATATTTTTCTGAGTCTTTCAGTCTTGGCACTGCACAAACAATTCCTTTTGGGATAAACATCAGGAGCATTACATAGATCATAAAAGCATTTGAGCTGACAAAGACAAGTCCTAGAAAAGCTGAAGTACTAAAAAAGAGCTTTCAGGAGCAGCCCACAAAAAAAAGAACACGAAAAAAAAAAGAAAAAAAAGAAAGGTGTATTCACTTTTCCTTGAACCTGTGCATCTTTTGTGATAGATTTGCTATGACACATGCATGCTCAGACTGTAAGACTGGTTTAAACGCTCAAGCAAAGTGATTCCAAGTATTTCTGGACAAACATTTGTTTAAATAAAATTTTAAATATTGTGTTAAATTATTTAAACAGATCTGCAGAACTGTTAATGTGCACTTTACATAATGTTGCACTTGAAACTACCTGGAATAACTTTGGCAGAGAGGACCAAACTATAGCAAAACAAAAAAAAACCCACTGATAGGCATTAATTATATAATGGCACAAAATAGAATTATTGATATTCTCTTCCTTACATTTGATTCATATTCTAGACATCTACAGCTCCGCTAACTGACTAAACAGGCTTGGAAACTGAATTTTACCGTTTCTAAATTTAGGCATTACCTTAAAATGTGGTATAATTTCTAGCAAGAATGTTAAAGACTTCTTAACTGGTTCTCTATTCTTACATTCAGCTGCAAGTGATACTTAAGTGTAATTTGATAAATCTGAAAAGTTGTTCATGTTTCCTAAGAAATCTCATATGGGTTAGTATGCAAACACCATCTTTACAGAAAATAATGATAAAAGTTAAAAAGACCTTTTAATTCAGAAATGACATCAGAAAGTTCTATCAAACACGGTGAATAAGATCAGTGCATGATACCTTACAGGCAACATTGCCTTCATATTTATGGTGAAGACTCAGCAGCTATTAAGCTTACTCAATTACTTAGTTACAAACTAAATTTTTAAGACTAATTGAGGAATCTTTGAGGATATTACCTCAGCCTCAGTGAATTTGTTTGGCAAAAACTGTGTACTGCTGTGCCTGAAAGGTTCTTGGTTCCACTTATGTAGAAAGAATAAAAATAGCAAGAGGTCAAACAACCTGCTGCTCTGATGGCAAATGATACAGTTGAAAAATAAAGGCTAGATAAGAATAATAAAAAAGATGCTTAAAACCATGGTGCCAGGATAAAAGGAAAACCAATCAGATAGTGATGAATCTTCTGAGCTCTTGACTCTTTTACTTCATGGAGTTTCAAATGTAGGACAATGAAAATAGTCTCAACTCAAGTTTCTACTACCCAATCAAAGACCACACCTGTGTATCATTAACCAGGGATCGCAAATATAAAAAAAAAAAAAAAATGCACACATTCACACTTAGGTCCATCGTTCTCCCGAAAACAAGTGTAGATTGAGCATAATGTGTTAAATACGAGGAAACCCTCATTCACGAGCATGTAATGAGTTAATCAGTCTAGATTTTAGTTAAACACTTTACATAATTTAGGTTGTTCCAAACTGTAGATTACTTTGAAATGCATTGAGCTAAATACAGGCTACAAACAGAGCTTTGAGGCATGAACTTAAACACCTACTGGGCACTAGAAGTAATGTCCAGAAAACGACCTCTAAATAAATAAAGTGGTTTCCATATGTCTATGTTCATGTTTTGCTCAAATCCTCCATTCACCATCACAGTCAATGATACAGCTTTTTGTCTCAGCATTAGTCAAGTGCAAACTTGAACTTGAAAACCAAATGAAATGGAGTAATTTGCAGTGATGAGTAGTGCATTTTTGTTTCTCTTTGGAAAAAAAAAAAAAAGAAAAAAAAGGAAAAAAGTAATGGATATCTGCTCTTCTTGTTTTACCTGTATTTTCAGGGGCTTCCTTGTCATATTTTTAGAATAATTGTGCTACTTATTCAATTTTTATTGCAGAAATCTGCTTTATCTTGATATGACTAGCAAATAGTAACTGATTCCTGCAGCTTTAAGTTGTAGTACAGACGATCTTTCTACAGAGATATGTGAATATTGCTTTGTCTCCCTTTTATGTTGGTTCCAAGAACGTAAACAGGATCTCTAGTGATTGTGCAAAACTACACTGAAGAAGCCCGAACATGGTTTTTAAATGTCAGTCAACAGCTTGATGTGCACTATAGAAATGAACATCCGCAGGTCAGAGGGTGGTTTAGAAACTGTGCTGTACATTCCACTGCTGTGAAAAGTACTTATATACAATTTTCTTATATGAAAGTACTACTTTCATGAAGGCTGAAAAGCAAAGCTTATGCAAGAGAAAACCGTTTTGTTCCCAGAATGTGTTGATTTTCTCACAGAAATTATATCGTTTCAATTTCCATTCAAAACTATGGCTTTCAGTAACTTGACCCAAAGAAGACTTTATCAGGATGTGACCGACTTATACCTTTTCTAATTTGCAACGGTTGCAGTTCAAAATCAGATTAACTGACTTCAAGTCTTTGGTTCCTGCTGACTACACCGAGGGAATGCTGTATCTCACAGGAAGCCAGCAGAGCCAGTACTTCACACAACCGAACTCCATGACTTCTACGGTTTTCACAGAGAGATTTATCCAGTTTTTCTGGCTTTGGGTTTAGCTGAAAGTAAATGCTGCTATCTTCAGTGTATTTCTCAACAGAATGAAAAAGTGAAATACTGAAAATCATTTAAGGCAACTTTAACCCACAGGATTGCTAGAAACTCCAAACCAGAAGCTTGGGTTTGTTTTGGTACTCATCTGCACTGAACCTTTGAACCTTCTGAGATTAACCTCTTGCAACGAAGAACGTGTGTGTGTACATGATAGTAAGAGAGAAAAAAAGAGATTCACTTAAAAGTCTGCCTCACCGAGCAGATAAAGTACCTATTACTTTCTTTTGAGAAGGATAAGCCATAGATCAAAGTTTAAAAGAGTAAAACATTGAAGCTCAGTGAGCAGAAGATTAGTTTCAGTTCTGTGTGCATGTAATTTTTAAGTTATTTCTGATGTATACATTAATTTCTCTGTTGACTTTATACAGTTCTTTGTTATTGTCATTAATTTTAGCGCTGATTGTAATCACACAGTTTTCATTGGTAGGTGCTTTAGAATGTAACTGAGAAGCAAAGAGGTAGTAAGAGCATCTACGGTGGTGGTGGCAGGAAATCTCTGCATGGACTGATGGCATTGAAAACATCTGAATTCTGTATTTCAAGTAGAGACTAAATTACATGGACTTTTTGCAATGCAATAGAAGCATGAAGTGAGGAAAAAATACATGTAGTTGAGAACAGAAGGGAGATCTGGAAATGGTGTGAATGAGACAACAGTGCTGAGACCTTGACACATTGTATTTGCAGTCTATATTGATACAGAGAGGAGAACTCAGCAAAACATACCTGAGTATCATATTTCACTCCCATCTGAGCTAACAATGTGGGATACAGCAATCCCACATTGGCAAGCAGTCTGTTTTTTCCTGCTGATCAGCAGGCCACATCTGTGTCCTTCTTTACTCTCTAATTGCATAGAAACCTTGGTTTGCAAATTTGTATTTTTATTCTAGATAAGATTTCTACAATCTCTTTTCTCAAGCTAGTGTTCTCCTCCAGCTCTCTCACAATCACTGAAAGTACAGCATACAGCTGCTACATTTTTCTGTCTCCCTCTTGGCCTGGTGAATAAATCATCTTTAATTCTTGACGTTGAATTAATCTCTCCAATGTTGTATTTGCTTTGCAAAACTTGAGTTTGAACTTGAAGTCTTCTCTACAGATTTTGCCCTTGGGTACAGCCTGATCTAATTACCCTGGCTATTTTTCGTTCCTATTTGTTTAGCTGTCATTTCCATAAACTAAAATGTTTAGATTAAGTGACATATAAATCTCATAGAGAATGACAGACGATAATACATTTTACCAGATCGTAGTATTACCAGAACTGTCGCTGGAATATCCAGACTTTTAGCGGACAGGGTAAGGTTCTGCCAATTTTGTCTTTTGCCAAAATTAATTTGAAATCAAATGAGACACAAGGAGCTAAAAAGACCATATTTAAAGTCATGTCGTGATACAAGAAGAGCAGGACTTATTCAGTGCTTGCAACTGAATAAATCCAACCCAAAACAGATACTGCGTATGAATAAGGAAAACAACATATCAGAGGGATGAGGAAAATGGAAGAAATAAAGGGAATAATAATTTCCAAAGCCGTGTGAGCAATTTGAGCTAAATCCTGGTTTAGTCACTGTTAGAAGAAATCTCTCACTCTCACTTTGAATAGACAGCACCAGTCAGTTCAGACTTCAGCAATGGAGGAGATTTCTTCTTTAGTTTCTCTAACAGTATTTTTAAGGGAGAGAAAACATTGAGAAAGACCAAATACAAGCCAAAAGTTAGTTTGCGAACTGGTACCCAGAAAGACACATTAATTTAGAAAGTTTCAGGTCTCAGTTTGAAACTGTTCTCAATTTCTTGTCTTTCATTTAAACCAAAAGCAGGAGTTTGTTTATTTGCTTTTTTTAATGATGCTCTGAGTAGTTTGGCTTAAGTCAGTTGTACCTGTATGTGATCAGTCTTTCTTTGATCCACCAGCTAATGGCATGCAAATTAGCAATCGGATCTGCTGGCAATCAATACAGTGATGAATAATTTCTAGTCAATTGAGACTTTTCAAAGTATTTTGTATCAAAGAAGCTTAGCAACATACCTTGCATAAACTGATTGCACTTGACAGAAATGAACCACTTTTTACAGCCTGATTATTCCCAAAGATTTGGTCTTTAATATTACCTAGTTTTATTGATTTCTATTTACAAGATTTTTTAAAATCTGTGAAAATGTAACTTAGAGCTGAACAGCAGCTTGTCTCTTCTCAGTGTTAGGTATAGTTGATCTCTGCATGTCTGTGAAGTTCTCTAGGATTTGGAGCATATGATAGATCTTACATTACTTTGATGATGATAATGATGATGATGCCTGGCACCTCGAATCCCAGAACTCTCCCTGTGCTCCGGAGCTATGCACCCAGAAAGCAAAGATCTTCAGATCTCATGCCGCATCACTACAAGACAGATGCTGCCATCACTATGTTGTTGGGTTTTTTGGGGGGGAGATGAGGGGAGGGCAGGGGAAGGGTTGAAAAGAGTGAAAAATGGGCTCATTCCTTAGGGTAGCTGAATAGATCTCAAATAGGCCATGGAGCTGCCTGTGTCTTCCTGATCTTATTAGAAAGAATGTGCGTGGGCAGGAAGAGATGAGACTGGGATTTCTTGCAACAGTGCTCTCTGGAGTATCACAAATCTGGTCATTTAAATCTGATTTATTTGGTTTTATTGCTCTTCCAATTTGTCTTTGCTTCTTTCATATTATTCTTGACCCACTGGTGAAACACCCACATAAGTCCAGATAGTTCTCTTTAAAATTCAAGTGAGCCTTCTTTATTCATTTAAGAATTCTGTTGTTCTTTTCCTTTTTTTTTTTTTTTTAATGTTTATTTTCCTAGAACTTTTTCTTATACCCTTTCGCTTCTGGCTATTGATTTATAGTTGCTCTGGAGACTTTAGCAATGATGGAAGAAATTACAGGGTCACTTTGAAGAAGAGTACTTTACATTTTGTTGAGGATCTCAAAGCACTTTCTTAACAAATGGTCTAAGCGTTTACAGTTCCCCTATGTATCCAGGCAATATTACTATCTCCATTGTACAGATAAGCAGAGCCAGAAAGTGACCTAGCCTTTTAACACTACAGGCCGGAGAAAACATTTGGGATATTAGGAAAGAATCCAGACATTTGGTCTCAGAAACTAGCCAGATCATACTTTTTTCATTTAAACTGCCATATTACTGTGGCAAAACATTTCAGCAGAAACCAATCATTTATTGCTTTGCATCTGCAAGGAAAAAAAAGAAAAAAAAGACACAGCCATGGAAACAGACCACTGAACAAAGCAGTAGAAAATCTCACCATTTCATTTGCAGCCAAAAGAGGGATTGGGAGCAAATGCTCAGTCTGTTTTCTGCTTACTGTGTTTTCCTTGATTTATGTTTTCTCAGTGTTGGTAATGAAAGTGGTGTGGCATCTTTGTCCAGAGCAGGCATGTAAGTTCCATTTACAAATTGTTCATACATGTGAAAACGCCATCTTTGCAGATGTGGGTTTACCATGGCAACAACAGGGTTTAGCCCTTGCCTCCTGTTATCATCAGCAGGTGCAACACTGCTGTCATGTTGTCACAGATGCTGGCAGCTCAGCCGTTTATTTCCTCTGCCCACCCCCCGTATGTATGAGTGATGAATCAGTGAGCTGCCTCCAAGCTTAAGGGACATAGATTAAACAAATTGACTGAAAATCACAAAGTAGTTACAATTTGTCCTTTATTTCAAGCACATTCCTTCTAACTTGCTGTCCTTGTTGGATTTCCAAATCTTCTTGTGGAGATCCTTAAGCAGGCCCTCCATTGCTCTGCATGACCCCAACTCTGCAAAAAATATGAAGGTGATGAGGAGGGATGGAAAAAAATCTGCTGTTGAGGATCAAGCCTAAGAGCTAGAAAGAAAAAATGACAAAAATCTACAAAGGAAGCAAGAAGACAAATCCAATCCAGCAAGAAGACAAATCCAATCCAGCAAGAAGACGAACATGAAGTATTGTAAATACGTTCAATCCACCATTTTCCTGGCCAGGAGAAGACACTGTCTTGTCCTTTGACACTAAAAATATTTGCATTCAATTTAGCACCAGAACTCTCTTTTCGTTTTAGGTAGACATCAGTTGCCAAAGGACTCCCACTCTGTATATTCTACTTCTGTCTCAGAAATGCATTTTATTAGTCCATAAATTAAGCTTATGGAAGATCTTCAAGCTTCAAATTCACTGGAGGGGGGGAAGGGTAGATATTTTGAGCTGGATCACAGAGCTTTTTTCTACTGCGATTCAGAATGCTGCTGCCAATTGTAGGGGGTAAAGAATGGGAAAAACTCTACTTTTTCATACAATTTTAGTAGCACAGCCGCATTTTGTGAAGAAAGCAACAGTCCTGAGAAATACAAACATAGACAGTTTGAAGAAATTACCACATTCTGATCTTGGTAGCTTGTGAGTGTCTATATTTTCTACTCTAACATAACAAAATTGCTAGTTAAGCCCTTAAAAACTGATCTTTAATGAAAAAAAATCAGAATGTTGTCTTGTTTTCCTTTTTTTTGGGGGGGGGCATTTATTAATTTATTCATTTACTGTTATTGATCAATTTTTTAGTTTTGTTATTCTTAGAATACCTGTTTGCAAGCTTTTCTTCACAACAGTTGGAGCTTGGAAATGGGCCACTTTCAAAATGAAGGGTTTGACTACAGTGAAATAAAGCTGGGAATTTTATCGAAAAGTGCCTGATCACATGTATATAATGTGTCAAAGATTGCACAGGAAACCTGAGATCAGATATAAGCCTTCAGCCAGTTACCTAAAACAAATACTGATGCATCTCTCAGCTGTGCTTTAGTTGTACAAGCTTTATACATGTCTAGGCTACACATATCAAACAAGTAGTTATTTTAGATCAACATAATATGTTGTGTTATAGTTTCAAATGCTTTGATTAAAGCTTTTGTGAATAATTTTTTGTTTTGCATTTAGACAGCTAGCACCACAGGATCCCAATGCAGTTTAGGGGTAGGGCTGTTTACTACACAAGTACTACAGCTGCAGTTGGGCTGTTGAACGAGACCCACTGAGACATGTAGCATTTAATTTCATTGCCATCTAGTGGCAACCACTGTGAATTCTTTGACTCCAGCTTCCAAGGTCTATTTTTTTCACTGTTTCCATCTGACTTCTGTGAAACCTATCACTGCCCTTTGCTAACAGAGGAAAACAGCCCAGATAATTAAGTTGAGTTAGAACTGTGGTCTGACTCATTCCAGCTGACTTCCTTTACTAAATTACATTTTGACTACATTTCTGTAGAGTGTGTAATGTTGGTTCCAGTGGTTCCCCAAACCATTTCCAATATAGTTTATGAAACAGATAACAAATAATACAGGAAGCAGGCATCAGTGGCAAAAGCAAATCTTTGGAATACTGTGATTTTAGTTCTCTCCTTGCTTTGATAAACTGTATGACCTTGGGTAAATCATGTAAAGTTTTTAATCCTAGTTATCCCTTTCTATAATTGTGTTCAGTTTACTTATTAGTTTAGGAGGGTTTAGCGATGTTTAATTAAAGAATATCATGCTAAGCACTTTCAAAAACTGTAAATTAAAGAGGCCAGAGAAATATGGAGTATTTCTATCCTTAGCATTATTTTTTTGCTGGTGTGATGCATTTCCCATTTATTGATGGACTATAATTGCACACCTCCCTTAGATACTACCCAGAGTAAATCCTTCCAACATAGCTTGGAGAAACCCAGAGAGTTTATGTTTTTGAGTCATGAAACTTCTCCCATTGCAGTAAGGTCAGGACGTTCATTTCTTAGTGCTCCCAGTTCCTGAGGGCAGTTTATGCTGTTAGTTCATTTTGCTTCTCTGTCAGAGACCTGTCTTCCCATGATGGTCAAACATTTGGAGCAGTCTTTTTTTGCATTTTCCTCAGGCCAAAGAACTTCAAAACTACATAGATTTATCTCTCCTTATAAAAAATTCTTTATTCATTTGCTTTTAGAATACTAAGAGCAACTGCAGCAGTGGCAGTACAAGGTATCATTAGCCTAAACATCGCATTTGTGACAGGATGTCAGGTTGATCATGCTATGAGAAGCTGAGTGATTTTGCTGACTTGTGGATTTGTGCTGGAAGATGTGCCAGCTCATGACTCGAATGACACAGAAACGAGATTGTCTCGTAAACACTGAGAAAGTAACAGAATAACATCTCTCTCTGAGAAGAAGGAATATAATTGTCACAGCATTGCCATGCACAGGAAGGACTTAGGAGAGACGCTCAACTCCTAAATAAATTAGATGAAAGTGTAGAGATTTTGGCATTGTATTGCGCCTGGAGAATGGGTAGGAATGAGAGGATCACTCTTATCATAAGTCTGAGTACACTTGCATTAATCATACCCCTGTAATACAGCATATGGAGTTGGAAGAAACTAGTAGGGAAAGTTTAAGGAGTAAAGCTGTCTCAGGAGAAAGCTTACAAGTAAGGCTTAGGACAATCATACAGAAATCCCCTAAGAAGCAACTCCGAATTCTGACAGTTGGTGAATATTCTCACACTACTTAGTCAAATTTAACCAGCTGTTTGAGCACTAAAGAGACATTGATTTTGAAAACATAATGGGAACCATTCTACTAACCTGTCAGCCTGATTATAATGGAGTGAAATGGATGGATTTTTTAAAGCTAGACATTGATTGACCCAGTGAAGATGACAGTGTAGCTTTATGTCATGCTAAAGTTTGCTAAAGCTATGACCACTTTGTGCTTACTACATGCATTAACTTAGATCCAGAAAAGAATAAGAATCACTAAAATATAATTGGATGCCACTTGGATTTCAGATTACAGTGTAATCAGGTATTCAGTAATATTCATGTAATACAGTGTATTCAGATTACAGGCTCCCCAGTTCAAGAAAGATGAGGAGCTACTGGAGAGAGTCCAGCAGAAGGCTATGAGGAATGTGAGGGGACTGGAACATCTCTCCTACGAGGAGAGGCTGAGGGAGCTGGACTTGTTTAGCCTGGAGAAGAGAAGGCTACAAGGGGACCTTATAAATGCTTACAAATATCTGAAGGGTGGGTGTCAGGAGGATGGGGCCAAGCTCTTTTCAGTGGTGCCCAGCGACAGAAAAAGGGGCAATAGGCACAAACTGAAGCATAGGAAGTTCCGTCTGAACATGAGGAAGAATTTCTTCCCTCTGAGGGTAACGGAGCACTGGAACAGGCTGCCCAGGGAGGTTGTGGAGTCTCCTTCTCTGGAGATATTCAAGACCCGCCTGGACAAGATCCTGTTCAGCCTGCTGTAGGTGACCCTGCTTCGGCAGAAGGGTTGGACTAGATGACCCACAGAGGTCCCTTCCAACTCCTAACATTCTGTGATTATGTGTAGAATCCAAATGTCCAAACCAGATATCTATAATATCTATAATCTATATCTATAATCTCCATTTGGTGTCTCAGTGGGTAACTCAGTGGGTAAGCCTATAAAAAGCAGAAAGAAGACAGAAAGCTGTTGATACCAGGCTCTGCCAGAGCTTGGGTAGAGTTTGTGGATGAGAGCGCTCCAGAAGGGCTGGACATTCAGAAGAATCTACAAGCATTTTCTGGAGAACAGATATTTGCACACATGCAACTCCAAGTGACAAAATCAGATTGCCTTTTTTCCTTTGTTCTTATCATTCGATATTTCTAAACAAACACAGTCTTAGAGAAGAAAGAGGATTGCAGAGAAGCAAGATTTCCTACAAGGTAGCATTAACTTAACTGTATTTTCCTGAAAAAGAAGTCTCATTTCCTCAAACTAACAAGAACAATGGATCTTCCATCCAACAGCAACACAAGGCACTGGCTTGAGAATCACCACCACTTTTCAGCAGAAATATCCATATCCATGTATAACATGTGACTCTTCTCAATCAAGAATTTAGAAGAACCTCATAAACTATATCTCAAAGAACCTGACAGAAGTTTCTAGAGCTTAGTCATAGGAATCTAGACAGCAGTAGCCTCTAAAGGGAAACCATTTCCTTAACACAGGCTCTTTCAATCTGTGAAGGATATGAAAAATGACTCAATTCTATGTTTCAGTAAGCTATTACATTATTTAGGGTTTTTTCCCATTCTTTAAGGTGTCCTCCTAATCCACCACCCCAAGGCCTTGTGATTGCAAAGTACAAATGAGCTTCAGGTGCTTGGATTTTGTCATTACTATAGCTTGCTCAGGAACAACAAGGTATCTGTAAATTTAGACCCAGCTACTATCTTCTTTTCCTGAGCTTATGATTTATTTTTTAAAGTTGACTGTTTTCACATATCCGCACACATGCGAAAACTGAAGAATTCTGGAGATTTAGAGGCAGTTCAGAATTAATCACAGAAAATGGCTAAATACTTAGATCTTTGGGCTATGTAAAGTAGAACAGCTATTAGGAGTCTTTTGGTTTTGGTAGAAAGGCATTTGTGTAAAAAATATACATAATGTTCCCAAGGTAAAAGGATTCATTCAGTCCTCAGGAAGAAGATTTATAACCAGCATTTGCCTCTGTGATTCTACACTGGCTCTGTTCCTTACTGGCAGTATAGCTTCTCTTGAGCGTAGCTGCCAGTATGACTATTCAGTATTGTTTGATTTGAGCTGCATTAATTTCTGGCTGGAGTTTTTGGGTGGAAATCCAGAATTCCTAGAAAGCTTGGAGGCCAGCAGCAATAGCAATCATCACCTGATATGTTATGATGCCAGCTACAAATTCCCTCTGCAAGCAGTTAGTTTCTAAGAATGCTAATGAAAGTGATGAGCAATTGGTGGAAATTATCTCTTTTTCAACTAGAACAGCAAAATCAGATTTTTTAAAAGGAACTGACATTATCTCAAAATGTAATCAGAAATTAGACATTTTAAATGCCTAGAGAACTGCCTAGCCTGTTCTATTTTATTTATACTTTTTGTGGGCTGATTGAGAGTAAAAAATCCTCCTGAACATGCCATTGCATTGTAAATTCTGTTGCTTAGATTTTCTGATCACAGCTTTCCATCCCTCTCAGACATGTCACAACCTTGAGGAATTATGGTCATTTAATCAGCATTGAGCATTTCCATGTTCAACCTTCAAGCAGTGACACCAAAACTCCTATTCTCAAGTGACAGATTAATTCACTCACTCTATTGCCTTCTGTATGGTGGTATTTTACAAATCACCTAAAGTTCACCTTTCTCAATAAAGCAGAGTTTATCAACCCAATGACCTTCTAGAGTCTTTTTTTTCTTTTTTTTTTTTTTGGTGTCAGTTTCTAACAAATGATTCAATATTGGTATAAACTTAAAAATCCTGAGAGAATAACAAAGGATTAAACTTGGAGCTGAGATATAGCTTGCAGAAAACATTTGCCTCTAGAATGTTTAAAGCAGACAATCTGTGATCAGCCTGCAGATATACTTCATAACTTCAGAAGTGACTTATGTGTCTGACCAGTAGCAGAATAAGACATTTCCAAGAAAACCTTCTGTCACATTATGACCGTAACAATGCTGGGAACTAGTAAGGAGCTACAATGCAAGTTTTAATTCCTCTATACTATGTCCCCTGATGACTTTTTTGTTCTCCAAACTTCTTCATGGATTAGTTTAATCCGTTTCCAAAATAGACTAGAAAAGTGCTCCGATTACAGAATAAATGGATGCATCTATGCTGCCATGCAAAACCAGTCTTTCAGACAAGGCTGGAGGTCTATCCATGTTATACACATAATGGCTCTGGTCACTGCAGAAAGATCTACTTGGTAGATGTACAAGGAAGTTTTTTTCAGGTGCTGTTGCGCTGAAAGAATACTCCAGACCTTCCTTCACACAAGGGGCTTTTTATATAACTTGGTCATCTCTATCTACTTCTTCTTCCCTTCAAAATATCATGTGATCAACAGAGTCTTTGGCATTACCAGACCCAGGACAAATGAGGTTAACCGGAGCTTAAATACTGACTAGGTTTGGACTACCCACATGGCAGTGGATATTTATAAAACTGAAGCTCAGGAGTATCCCTTGTTTTATAGGCATTGCATGATCCCAGAGCTCTTATTAAGATATACGTAGGCAGTGTTCAAGTGTGTGAGGCAAGAGGCAAGGAGGGTATCCATTTCTAGTAGCCATGCTGCAAAATCCATCCTCCACTGTTGTCTGATACAGAAAAATCATAAAATCCGTTGTTAAACTAAGATCCACAATAGGCTGAAACATTCCTTGAGAAATTAAAGAAGGTGGTGACTGAGTTTTGCAGAGCATAGGGTTTTAATCAGTGAGTTTTAGGAGAAATGTCATATTTAACAAATGGAAGTTAAAAAGAAATTTGGTGGAGCATAGCATGAACTTCGGCTTGAATGGGTCAGAGGAAACAGTTTGTGCAAGGAAATGTTTCATTACAAAGTCTAAAAATATGAAAGAAGTGTAAAACTCTGCTTCAAGCGGGATTTTTGGGTGGGGTAAGAAATGTCTTATTTTTGGTTTTATGCTTTTTGACACACTGGGGAAAACAAAAATGTTTTCGTGCACACAGAAAAAAGCCAAACAGACCAGTCGTTAGATGGAAAGGGAGGATTTATCATTTTCTTTTGACTTCTTCCAGTCCCAGAGATTTGTTTTATGTTACATACAAGAAAGATCAGTGAGAAAAAAAAATAGAACACTTTTGCATCAGTTGTATGATCAATACTTGGGGAAGAGGAGGCCATTTACGTGTATAACTCCTTTATAACATTAATGGGAACTGTGTGTGTAAATCCTAAAATCAGCAGAAGGGAAGAATAGACCTCTTTGTGTGTTACAAAAATTTCTGTGGAGATTATAGAGTATGCGCACATGCACTGAAAATAATTACAGTTTAAGAGGGTGTATTTACAAATGCAGAGGGAGTTTGTTTTACACAGGCATAGGTAGTTCTGCGGCAAAAATGTGAATATGATTATAGTACTTGTTTGGTGTCCTGGGTTTGGCCAGGACAGGGTCAATTTTCACCAGAATCCAGGAAGGGAAAAAGCCGGGCGGGCTGATCCCACCTGGCCAAACAGAAGAGGGTATTCCATACCATGTGCTGTCATGCTGGGTTCCGATAGGGGGGAGCTGGGGGCGGGAACTCACCCACTGCTCGGGAGCATGCGGCGGCGGTGGTTGGTGAGAGCGGCCCTGTGGGTTGTGAGGTTTGTCACAGAATCACAGAATCACAGAATAGTAGGGGTTGGAAGGGACCTCTGTGCGTCATCTAGTCCAACCCCCCTGCTGAAGCAGGGTCACCTACAGCAGGCTGCACAGAATCTTGTCCAGGCGGGTCTTGAATATCTCCAGAGAAGGAGACTCCACAACCTCCCTGGGCAGCCTGTTCCAGTGCTCCGTCACCCTCAGAGGGAAGAAGTTCTTCCTCATGTTCAGACGGAACTTCCTGT
>Ga0065711_1007268_pt1 | contig 28646 bp, 12 predicted proteins | sample Hoacrofraction12_FD_59098 | JGI IMG/M metagenome (GOLD analysis project Ga0065711, IMG submission 59098) | Hoatzin crop microbial communities from Cojedes, Venezuela - Epithelial fraction 12 v2 (version 2) | ecosystem: Host-associated > Birds > Digestive system > Esophagus > Crop | place... | reverse complement strand
TCAGTTTCCCATGTTTGGCTACTGAGCAGGTGTACAAGAGCTGGGAGGGAGCACAGCCAGGCAGCTAGCCCAAGCTGGCCAGCAGAAATACTCCATGCCATGGATGTCACGCTCAGTATATAAATGGGAGGTGGCTGGAGGGCAGGGATCCCCAAGATCCACAAATTCTGGGAGTTCCGTGGGTTCCGCACTGCTTGGGGACAGACCACAATTGGTCATCGGGTGGTGAGAAAAATTGTATTGTGTATTGCTCATTTTGCATATGCTTCATTATTATCATTATTCCTTCCTTTGTTGTCTTATTAAGCTGTCTTTATCTCAACCCACGAGTTTTAACTTCTGTCCATTCTCCTCCCCATCCCACTGTTGGGTCCTAGTTGCCAGCTGCCAGGTTAAACCACGACAGTCTGCCAGAGTTTATGATCCTTTCTATTTTCTCCCTTTGGACATGCCTGCAAGCCGCATTTTCTATGTTACTTGTTAAAAAGGAAAAGTCAGTTGAAAGACCAGAGCTGAGGATTTTATTCTGATAAGGGGATCTAGCTAGCCTACATTTAGTAAATGGTATTGAGCCAGTGCCTCAGAAATCTTAGGCAAGATGACTAAGAAATCTGTTTGTCCCGGCACGCATGAGGTCACCGTTTGTGCACTGCAAACAAGGAAACAGGAGAGAAATAGGACCTGTAATGACACTGAAACATTTTGGACTAGAAATCTTTCTTGAGAGGACAAATTGTTTAAGTGGCTGATATTTTCCGCATAATCAGGCACAAGCTCTTCTTACAGGTACAACTGCAGTTCAGAGGGCAGCAGGAGTAACAGAGGTGTAGAAAAGTCAGTTCAGCCTGGTATCAGCCAGAGAAGGCAAAATTAAATAAATGACCTTTGTCATATTTTTACAGTTTCCCTGAAGCCCGGGAGCAGGTTATGGAGTGATGGGAAGGGTGCATTTCCTATCAGAAAGAGTGACTACACATTTATCTGTTTTACAAACATGTGGCCAACTAACGACACACCCAAACCCATTTCTGCCTCCTTTACCGAATGAGAGAAGGAAGTCTTCAGATGCAGTCTTACCTGCAGATCATATTAAAATAGCAGAAAACCATCACATCTGATCTCAATTGTCTTCCTAAACTTTTGGACCCTGAAGGATCAATATCAAACGCCCAAAGCCAAGCTCTTGAGTGCCCATCAAGTGTATGACAACTTTGTCTGGAAATGTGCCAGGACACCTGTATCAAGCATGTCTGCTCTGACGCAGTGAAGTGACCTTACCCCAAATTCCTGACTAATCCAGAAGATCTGTGTAGCGCTGACTTTGGGTGTATTTTGGTGTAAATGCAGGAAAGAGAGAAAAATACAACTGTGAAAACCAGTGCGGTGTTTACTTGGACAGGCTAGTTTTGAGGGCAGCTAGTCAGGTGGTAAAATGGCACATAAAAATGTAAACTGAAAGTGCAGATACCGCTTGCCTAAGTAGCCGCTTCGGCAGCAAAATAGTCTAATTTTCTAGTGTTTTCAAATCTGTGTGAGGGAACGTCAACATCAGTATTCTTACCTCGTCCCTGTGGAGCTGCCGCCGCAGGAGGAGCAGTTAAGTGCCCTCTCCAAAGGGGTGGATGCACAGGGATTCTTTAGCTCAGTAAATCTGAAATCTGACTCTCAATTTCCTAGTTGCAAATGGAGTGAAAAACCATTCAAGTCAAGCTGAATATTTCCCTTGACTCTGGGGGCTTCGTATCACTTCTGAGTATTTGTCAAAACCTCACAAGTTTCCATGTGAAACTAGTAAGGATGCCCTGCGGCACGGCTGTGATGTGAAGAGATGTCCAGGGTTTCTTGGCTCCAACTATGGATAAACAAATTTAGCAAACAAAGAGCAAGTCAAAAGAGAAAACCAGAACTGCAGCAAGCCAGCATTTGTTTTGGCAACATCTGGCTGAGGCAATTGCTGCCGTTCAACTAACTCTTATGCACTATCTTCTTCCTCACTTGAAGAAAGAAGCTACGTAGATGACGAGACAAGATCCAGGCAGCCTCAGCATGCAATAACTGGCGAAGGGAGCAAGCACGGCCATCCAGGGTGCTTGTTTCTGGTGAGCACTCTCCTGCAGTCCTGCAAGATCAGTACAAAGTTTCATTGCCTTTCTGGTGATGTTCTCTTGACTTCAGGGGCGTCTTTCATTGGGCAGCAGTAAACATGCCTCTTCAGTAGCAGCCATATTGTTACCTACTTCTTTTCAAGGCTGGAATATGCAGAGCACCAGCTGAACCAGCACGGGAAGGCTCATGGCATGGGGAGGGGTTGGGTGGGAATGAGCTGTTTATGGATGCTTGTTCAGAAATTATCGATAACTCTTGTGACAGCTTGATACCGACTTTGAAAACAAAGAATGAAAATTAATTTATAACTTATAAGCCGTGAAAGTGTTTAAAAACCCACATGGCTGGTCTTAGTCAAGGATTCCAAGAAGCAAAAGGATGAGGTCAAGTAGCATCTCAACCCCACTTTATCTCCCAGACAGTGACAAATGGTGGGCTGGAAGGAAAATTGCTTCAGACATGTGCAGACTTTTCCACAGCTAATCTGAAATTTTACATTTAACTGGTTTTGAAGCATGTGGAATGAAGATGGTGTAGAGAATAATAATGTACACTTTCTCATAAGACAGCAATAACAAATAGGTAATAAAGATGTCACAGACATTGACAAAATACAGGCTATCCTGTTCCTTTGTTGTGTTTCTGTCCCTAAATATAACTTAATATTGTGGCCATGATCTTTGCTTAATGGTGACCTTCAAGGTTAAAAGCAAATTGGACTTGTGGCTATATATATACACACACGCACACACACACACATACAGGCACTCTTCTTTCTGACAGAGAAAATCTAGCAAAGGTAAATATCCGTTTTTCCCACAGGCTTTCGTGTTCAGAAATTATAAGAATAAAATGTCAAATATCTGGCTTTACTGAGACATTTCTGGGAAGTATCAGAAATACCCTTTTCCTAGCTTCTCCCTGAAGGAGCTAGCGAATCACATCTTCAGCACAGACATCTTTATTCCCAGATGTTTCCTCAAGTATTTGCTGTCTGTTTGTTCTCAGTTATTGCTTTTTTCCCAACGTAAACCTCAGTATATAGCCTGAAATAGGCAGTCTTTTCGCTTCTCATATCGCCTAGCTAGATAACCTGTGGCAGAGATGGAATTATTAGAATTCAGGAATTTTTGGATCCTCAAAGTGCCCAATCTCTTTCTGGTCTTTTTAATTCTCTTTTCTGCCCCTTCCTTTGTCCCTCCCAGCCTCCTTCTCTGGTGTGCTTCAGACCATTTCAAGATACAAATCAATGAACAGTGTTATGGAGAAAAAAAAAGTCTTTAGTGCTTTGACTATGGATAACACTAAAGAGGTTTTTATTGAAAAGGTTTGAAACATAACAAAAACTAAGGCAAAGAAAAATATTTTTAGGAGGGAAACAAAAATCATGGTTTGCCAATAGGGTGGCTCTCCTTCCTCCCACAAACAAACAAACAAAAAAAAAAGGCTGCAATGACTTTTCCAAGATTTTTCTTTTTAATATGATTTTGTACCAGGAAAAGAACTAGTATGATCAACCTCTAAGTAAGATAAAAAGATTTGTTAAGAAGCCTTTTCTTTGAGGCAAACAGTGGTCATCAGTGTAGGTACATGGCGAAAGGTCCTGGCAAGATGTGCTTGGGGAGGGTTGAAGGTACTTTAGCCTCTGACTTCCTCAAGGCTGGGATTTAACCCTGAATGAAAGGGAAGAGATGTGAAAACCTTCTTCTGTGTTGCACTGCAAGTCCCTCTCAGCTCTGATCTGGCAGTTCTTCCTTTGGGCAGGACGAGGCAAAGGTCGGAGCCAGTTCTGGCAGTACTTACGGCAGAGATTTTGGGAGCCTGACAGCATTCCCCAAAAGCAGATGCTATTTTGAAGGGTGAAGCAGTCTAAGCTGCACAAGTGAGCAAGTGAATAGATGACAGAAAAAGGAGACTCCGTATAGGAGGCTCTGTAAGGAGACTTTCCTCCTTTGGCAGAAACCAAGGCTGACAACAGCAGCATTTTCAGACATTGCTATGAGACATCAGTGAAGCCCCCAGACAACTGCTTGGCGTCTCTGCTGGACCCTGGAGCCAACCGGTGGGCACGGCTTTTCTGCGCTTTCTTTCTAGCAGGCTTAATTCACTCCAGCTGGATTTGCAGGAATACTGAGGATTTTCTCCAGGGGAACAACCTCTCGGAGCACCAAAACTCTTACAAACACCTGGAGTTTCTGACAGTTGTATCATGATCTCCCCTTTTTTGCGAAGCCAGGAATAAAAGAGAAGTCTTTTGTGTTGTATGTGTTTCTTCCATACACTGCGCTTTTCAGTCACTCTGACAGTGAAAACTTGTTTCCTTTCTATGCTCTTATCCTGTACATTGCAGTTACTGGGGCTTACCTCTGGCTGCAACAAGTGCAGAGACAGGTCTTATCAGAATGGCAATTTAGACGTTTATTTTGTCTCCACCCCTCCTCTACCCCGAGCCCACAGATTTTCTCATGGCCCTGTGGCGGGACAGAGGCAGCATCCTTCTTTGTGTCCGAGTCCTCATACCTGAAGTCATCACTTGCTTTGACTCTGCTCACAGGGGTGTTGAAATTCAGCTTTTTGTGCAGAGGTCTCTCAACAGTCTCTCACATTCAGAGACTCAAAATAGTCTGAATAGCAAACAATGCAGAAGCAGGGAAAGAAAAGGAAATCTTAAAAAGATGGACAGGGAGAAAGGTATCTTAAAGTAAAACTTGCAAGGCTGAAGGCAGTAAGCGTAGTTTCAGGAGTGGAGAAGCAGCCCAGCAGAAAACCCCGTTTTTCTGTAGGATGGAAAGGTGTCTGGTTTGTCCTTGCAGTTTGGCATATGATCCAGTGACACCAAGGGTGGATGGTTTCTGTAACAGTGCCTGTGTTTTTTCGTGGGACCTAGTTTAGCATTGAAAACATAACCACAAGTGCTACTACAGGCTTAAGTGTTTTATTGCCTGCAGGGTCAGCCAAATGGGAGTTTTCCATGTAAGGAAACTATCTTGAGAGGTTGTCTTTCTCAACTCCAGTCTTCATCCAAGGCCTCGAGTTAAAAGAGTTATTTGAAGTCCTGCCACAAGCACATGCAGGCGTGAGGCAGTGTTATCTTCAAACAGCTCCTACCGTGATCATCAGCCAGATTTCCAGGCTGCTCCCTGGAGACGCAGCAGGACTAACAGTAAGCACTAGCTGTTACTTCGTATCAGCTCTACAGTATGTTCAGAAGGGGTCATAAGGCCATGGTTCAGAGAGGTTCGTAAGTCAAGAGGAAATTGTGAGTAAATATATAAAGATGCACTCAGTCTGCTTGGAGTGCAAAGTTCACTCTAGCTGGGCTTTAGGCTCATCCCTGTACAGACACAACAGAGATTCAAGTCCAGATGAGTACTCTGGGACATTCCTAACAAGCTCTAAAGACCGTGGATGACTGGGACTATTCAGATAGGACAATCTGATTTGGCCATATTTCTAACTCTGGTAATACTTTTTTTGTAAATACAAAACTTTGTGCCCACTAAACTCCAGTGTAATTCTTTATGTCAGAGCAATTTCCTGGGCAAAGCAACGTAGGTGGAACAAGAACTGATAAGAAACCTCTAAGTAAATATAAGATTGTACTCTTTTTTTCCACCAAGCCACAGAATTTGTATCATAACATCAGCTTTTAAAGGTTCGCTTCTGTATGACTGTTCATTCTCCAGACACAAAAATACTCCATGAAACAGCATTTTGGTGTTTTTTCCCACCCGTTTCAACCCATGAAGTGCTAGAGACCTTACAAGGCTGTTCTCTCGGAGCTCATTCCCACTTCAGACCAGGCATGCAAATGTTTGTGTGATTCTGCAGAATGTATACTTTAGGGATCTGAGTTCGCTGACGGAGGAAGTGAGTAACTCGGTTTGACTTCAGTGGCAGTTACTCATATCCTGTGAGGAGACAAGTGGGAAGGGGGGAAAAAAACACAAGAAGAGGAGGATCCAAGAAAAGAGATGGGGGAGGGAGGGAGATGAAATGACAATTGGTGAAGCCTCAGTGATAAGTGTTCCTCACTTATTCTGTCCTTCGCTGGCACATTCCAGAGAAATTTGTCATAATTGTGAGAACACAAGAGGTAGGACAGTAATACAATCTCTGACCATTATAATTTCCTTGGGTATCTTTCAATATTTTATCTTTTAGTAGCACAGAGAATAGTATGAATATGTTAAATACAACTTCAAATTTGTGTTTATAGACAAATGTTGTATGGGAGGGGAGTGTCTGCGTACATAGTTATATGCACAGAGCTATAGGAGGGAGGGGGTTTGGATATTTAGGGATAAAGCTGAAAAACATGCTTAGGAGTTAACTCATTACTTCATGCATTACTTCAGGTTTCAACCCTGACTTGCCTGTTGCTTTATGGATCAAATCCAGCACTGTGTGTAATACTTGACAAGAAGAGCCTTTACTGTGTGCAGAAATGTGTCACTCTGGAATCTAGAGAGCTCTTGACCAGTTGCATTCAGGCTTTCCCATTCCCAGTTCAGGTACAGAAACGCTGGATTATGGAAATGGCCTTAGGCCAGTGGTGACAACAACATAGCAGCTTCCTTCAGGGGGCCAGGAACCACCTCTGTTGCTACAGTGCTGTTACCATGGCTCTTTCTGCCCCTTCAGCAGAGGAGTTCCTCCAGCAGAGCGACGAAGGGGTTCAGTCAATGCTGAGGGAAAGCTGGGTTCATTAAAGGCAGGCTTGGACCCAGTCTTCCCTGGCGACTGAGGATACTATGGTCTGGCATTTTGGTTCAAGCTGGTGTCACTGCTGCGTGTTTTACTGCATAGTGTGCATGGGCCAATAAATGGAGCTGGCTCCATCGGCTCCAGCTGACACTGGCATTCTCTAAAGAAGTCTATATCTTTGATTCAATTGATTTAGTTCCTTGCTTGGGTCATTAATTTCTCCAGTAAGCCTGGGGGCAGAGAGGGAGCATGATGAGAAGGCTGATCCATTGCTTCCCAGCAGAGGCAGTCCAGAACATGCAAAACGTGGAGCAAATGGTATTGCACTATCACATCAGGTTGTGCCCATACATAAGTGCTGAATCAGGGCCATAAAGAAAGCTAAGTCTAATGCACTGTACTTAAAACGCTTCCCGGAAAGGTTTTGGAAACCTCCAACATCAACCGAGATTGTGTTCTGAAGAAGTGAGTTCAAAATAGGTCAAGGCAGGCCTATTTTTACATTGTGAAAAAGCCAGAGGTACTTTAAAAAGTTCAGCAAACTGCTTGCCTGCCATTGAAGTTGTCTGGGTTTGGCTGGGATGCCAAGAAGCCAGGAGGGGGAACAGCTGGAGGGCTCATCCAAACTGGCCAAACAAACTGGGTGTTCGATACCATGTGTGTCATGTGGAGTTCTGGGTGGGGAGCTGGCTGGGGGGAGGTGAATCGCTGCTGGGCAGAGAGAGAGTTGCCCTGTGTATTCCCTTGTTTTGTGTATTCTTCTTATCAGTATCGTTGTTGTTACTGTTTGCTTCCTTTGCTGTTCTGTTAAACTGCCCTTATCCCGACCCACGAGTCTTGCCTTTTTCTTCCCATTCTCCTCTCCACCCCAGCGGGAGGATGGTGACAGAGCGGCTGCGTGGTCCTTTGCTGCTGGCTGGGGCTAAACCACGGCGTAAGACCAGCAATGGCACCTGGAAAATATTGTGCCTAAAATCATGGTGGGGGGCAGAGTTTCGCAAGCATATTTTAGAACAATTTGAAATCACAGTCACCCCATAACCCACTGTGCACACAGCATCTGTCCTGGCTGGGAGGGAACTACAAGCTTGCAGCAACTTGGACCTTCACAAGCAAAAATAAGTATTTTTAAGGCAGGAAAAAAATGAGGAAAGGTGTGAGGAGAAGGATGAAGGTCAAAATTATTTTCTGTCTCTTTTCTTTCTTCAGATCCCTTTGGCAAAGAAGCCCCTTCCCCAAACCTCGACAGCAAGCATGATATATCCCGTGGCTAACATGTTTCTGATCTCCTCTGGAAGCCTGTGATTACAGATTCTCTTTCTTCAGACATCAGCTCAGTTTTTTTCTGGAGAAAGCACTGCTTACGTAGCAGCATGAAGGGATTTTGAGCAGCAGAGCCAGCTGCGAGGCTGATGGGAGGACAACTGTGCCAGGTCCTTGAGGCAAGAGAGCATTTGAGGGAGCACAGAGAGGTGACCGGGCTGAGGGTGCTGCTGGAGACCAGCAGACACCCACAGACTGGTGGAAACATATTGAAGACAGGCAAAAAAGGGATGTAAAGAAAAGCTTTGCAGAGTGGATGTAGGACAGGCCCAGTTGAGGGGCAGCGTTCATGGGTCTCTGCCAAGGGATCGAGGTGGTGAATCCAGCTGCCTTAGCTTCAGCTCGGTTCAAAGGCAGAAGGGGTGATGGGTCAAGGAGACAAGGTGTAGAAAGAGTAGGTTAACAAGCAATTGTGTGATGTCTGCAGTATTTTATTATGTTTGTCATCTGTCAGCAAGTTCCTCTTCTCCCTCTTTCTATCTCCCATCTTCTGACACACTGAATAATTTTGCTCTAATTACATACCACAGTTTAGAATAATAATTTTCTTTTTCAGAGTGACTGGAGACCATTTAGAAATATTTGAGTCTGTATTTCTCATGAGTCTGTAAATAGCCTTAACCCATCAGGGTACGGCCCCAGGAGGCGTGGGACAAGCATGTAATTCACTGACCAGAAGTAGATGGTACCAGATTCTGCACCGTATAGACATCCATCTTGGTTCTTAGGCAGCATACGATTAGCCTAAAGTGGAGAGAAGTTTGATATGATCACCTCACCTTTTGTTTTCTATTAATTGTCCTTTGTTTGTTTTTTTTAATGAGCTACCAAATCTAGCTAGCTGTTTCTAGTGGCTTCCTGGTTAAGGTCTGTTACCTGAGTAGGTCAAGCCAGCCTACCCTTAAGAGAGACAAGAAGAACTGTATCTATCTGAATGTCTGTGCCTGTGGAGTGAATCTGAGAACTCCCTGAGGTCTCTCAAATGTGATTATTTATCTCCCTGCTCAGCACCTGAAGCTATTTTTAACATTGATATGTCAAAGTAGCTATCTACAAACCTACATGATCAGTAACCACAGCAGACTTGGGAATGATGTAAGTCTGCAGAACCCCTGTCCCATTGCCTCTCCAAAAAGACATTAATGAAAATGTTATGATTAGTGAAAAATGTCTGGTCAGCTTAACCATTAACACAGACTGAACTATTCAACCTTCTTAATAAAGGTGAACTTGTGGGCAGTTCTTGTGGGATGGCATTTTCCTTGGGTGACATCATTCTACAACAACTTCTTGAAAATACTGTGATGAAACATGCAACAAGACAAGTATTCTGGCCTTTCCAGACATCTGTGAGTCAGCCTCAACTGCTTTTTCTTCCTCCAAACAGAGACAGTTACAGAGCTAGTTTTCTAACTGTAGCAGTGACAAGAGACACTAATACTAAGAGTAATTAAAGCATGTCGGTGACATATTCTGGCTTTCTCAACCTTTCAATCAATTAGGCTTTTTCCCCCCCTCCAGCTTATTCCCATTTCACAAGGTTTATTACAAGGTTACATGTTTATCACAAGGTATATCTCAATCATTTGCAATATTAAGGCATGCAAGTTTTAAAAACCTGATTAAACTGTTTCATTGCTTTTGGAATATTATTGTGCCGTCTGCGAGCTGGTGGCACCTCACTGACTGAGAACGAGAGAAAATCAGCATCAGACAGGAAACTCTAAAAAAAGAAGTTTCATACTTCAGTCTAATGTCCAAAGCACCCTGGAGCTTTGGTCATCCTTGTGCCCCTATCCCCGGTGGCAAAGGGACACACCTGCCTCATTAAACTCCCGTTGAATGATGGCAGGCCCTCAGCCTTCCCTGCTCCTTTCACCCCGTCATTCTGCAGGGACAGCTGGCGTGTGGTGGAGACTCAGACCTTGTCTGCACTGGGGAACTCAATTGGTTTTTCGCTTGACTGACCTGCGCCATCCTTCACCGTGACACACACATTTGCTAACCTCCCCGGTAACAAAGGCCAGTTTTGTCCAAAGCTGACGTCATCTCATCTTGTGGCCGGCATGAAATGAAGTGGTAACATGGTTCATTGGGTAGATCTACTTAAAGCCACTGTAACGAAGGACACAAAGGAAATCCCTTCCTACTGCTCTGAGGCAAAACACTGAGTTTGAATTGACAGAGAGTAACACCTGTCCCTCCAGCGGGGTATCGGTGCCAGAAGAATGCGTGGACTCTTCCTGCTTTGTGGATAACAAGAGCAGTTTGTTTTAAGACCCGTCTTCAAAAACTAAATCAACTTACAAATTACCACAAGAAGGTAATTCTGAAGTATCCCTTTTTTAATCAGGTAAACGGTATGCATCTGTTAAACACAGTCAATCTAATCTCACCCCAAGATCTGTATGGGACCCGTGGTATTTATTCCATCATTGCCTGCCCAGTTCCTTAATATTTAATTACATTTATTTTGATTTACCTGAGAACAATCAGATCAAGTTGACAGGACAGTCTCTTGTATGAAAACCTCATTTCAGAGAAAAAGCAGGTGAAGGTACGGCAAGGCAAATAGCAGAGGTAGTCACAGCCATACTTGACTGTTTCATCTGAGCCACAGAAAATATTTCTCTGTCTCTTTATTCCAGTTCAGAATGAATGTGTCTCCTGTCACAAGATGCTATGCAGATATTTCACTTGTTGGGACGCACAATTCGACTAAATGTGTTATTCAAGAGTTTGATTATCACCAAGGGACTACGACATCCCCGTTCTCTTGCTGCAATACTCTTTTGCTCTCCTTTCCACCCCACACAGCAGTCCTCTCCCTGTACATCCTAAGTCCCCATCTAGGCCTCAGGTTTAGTGTGCATTATATTCAATGTAAGGAGATCCACTTTGACTGAGGGGATTTGAACTTAGGCCACTCACCTTCCAGCACAGAGCCCTAACTTTAGGGTTACAGGCTGTTTGAAGTGGTGAATCTTTGCATCCCTTTTCCTTTTGGAGTGCTCGTTACTCCGTGTATTCACTTGTGCAAGGACTGGTGTCTTTCCTCCTCCCCTTGGATATATTGACTCACACCTGAGTATGAGCCACATCTAAGCGTTCTCAATCTGTCTTTCTGGATTAATGACGCTGTGAGTGATTCCAGGCGAGGTGGAACATCTTTGAGAAAAAAGCCTGGCATGGGACCTCAAGGATGTTTTACAGAGTGGTGCATAGGGTATCCTCTGAAAACTGTAAGCAAAAATTACTACAAACACTTTCTACTATAGAATCTGTTATTTCAAAATGCTGTTCTTCTAGACTAAAAGACTGATCTGAAGATGTGCTCTCAAAGGACTGATCTGAAGATTTTGAAAGAAAGGAATCCATCTCTACGGGACGGTCCAGGGTGGTCACAACCAGGAATGGTGCCTCCTTAGAACCAATTTTGACATACTTCTCCCCTCAGCGTAGGTTTATGGAGGGTTAAAATACCAGAACAATGCATCTCTGGCAAGCGCAACAGCTGGCTCTATTGTGTCTGGTATAGGAGTTCCTGAGTACATCAGGATTATGACTCACAATTAAAAGAGAGAATTAAAAGTTCTGCAGTGCAGTGTCTCCTTGCAAGCACTCCGGTGCAGTCCCACACTCCCGTTTCTGGGAAAGGACGTTCCCTTGACCTCAGTGGGGTACCGTAATAAATCTCTGCGACAGATTGTTAACACCAGAGAGGTCAGGTTTTGTACGTAGGTTGGATCAGAAGTACCATAACAAGAACTAAACATCAGATGAAAATGAAAGGGGCTGCCAGGGCGACCAAGAGCAATTGCACACCACGGCATGGTATTTAGTTCAGAAGCATCCAGTCGCACGACCCCAAATACTGAAACCACAGAGCAGCATCTCACACCACAAGGCTGCAGCACCAAAGACCAAGAGCCACAAATACTGGAGTACCACAGGAAGCAAGCATAGGTGATCGGGGCACTGTTCAGGTACCTGTTCCCTACAGTAGTAAGAAACTTGTTAGATTAAGTGCCTGGATAATACAAAGAAATAATCCAGTTCCATGCCATAAAGAGCTAAGAAATAATCTTAACAATCCCTGTCACAAAGACTGGGGATGATGTCTTCCCAAAATTAAATTTCGGGGTCCGTCTGACCCTGAACCTGTGGTTCAGACATACCGGTGCAGCACCAGGGCAAGCTGTAGCTCTCATGTACCCCACCCAGCTCTAGCTGTGTTTCCGGCTGGGTTGAAAAAAACATTGCTCTTTGAAAAGCCAGAAATCATAATATGATTTGCTGCTGAGTACAGCTAAGTCTGGAAAACGTACATTTAACTGCTGAAGTTCAGTTGCCACACCTCAGTGTCAGATGTTATGGACAGAAAACAACCACAAGTTTCTTCTACAAAGTAGACTACAACCTGTTTACACTTTAACTTCATTATTTGAGAAGTTAAGTTATTGCAGCTTTATTCTGGTAGCAATCGAGCATAAAGAACTGTGCAGAGTATAAGCATAATCTTTCTTACCGTGGTAAATAATTACCCTAAATGATCAGATTCATTTCTGATGCTGCTCCACAGGATTATTCATGATACAGTATCCCTGGAATGAATGCCTTTCTTACATTTTAAGCTACCAATTTATGGTTTATTTCAAAGCCAGGACTTCGAAAGTCAGGACTTCAGATGAGGTCGGCAGCCACCATCACCTGAAAGACAATTAAACATGACCTAGTCATAAATAACAAGTAACCCAGTTAAGGAATACTGTCATCTACAGATGCCTAGCAATTTTCTTCAATCATAAATACAAGCTCATGATACAACTTTTGAGAAAAGAAAATTGATCCCTCACCCCTCCACTACACCTAAGGTCTAAACAGTGCCTTTTAGCATGCCCCACCACCTAAAGTCCTTCTCCTGTGAGTGAGGCTGTCAGGGATTAATTGCTTGTGATGGGTCAGTTAAGGGCTAGGTGGAAGGAAGCACACAGGTGAATGTGGCTGTATGCTCATTCACCTGCAGCTGCTGCAAAATACCTGCAGAGGAAGCAAGACAGGGAAGCAGTCAAACACGATTGTTCTCAGCTGAGAAATACTAACCCACTGAGTAAAAATCACACTTTGCACGCTTGAGCACACCAAAACAAGTCAGAGCTGCTCATGCTGCCTCACTGGAGGGTTTCGCTCCCTCTAAGCATGCCAGGGGCCTCCTCCACAGCTTGTTGGAGTCACAGGAAGGGTTCCCCTGGGTGCTGGTCAGCATGAGCAAGGGCAGGTCCCGCTCTGCACTCCTTGTGCATCTGCCTGATGCACTGAAAGCCTCAGGACCTCTGTAGCACCAAGGAACTTCAGCTCTCCTTTGCTAACAGTGGCTACTAAAGCAGTGTGGCCTGGGCTCTGGGACGCCTAAAACAAGCTGGAACATGTTGCCCAGATCAGCTGTAGGCACCTTTTCATAGCTGGCTCCCGCAGTACAAATTAAAACCATGTAATTTTAACCAGTTGCATAATTTTACATTCAAACTCAATGGCTTTTGCGGAAGAAAGACCACATTGTGTGTCCTTTAGGAGACACACAATTCAGGTGTGACTCAGCTTCTACATTCATGAGGCTAAAGGCACGTCCATGCTGCAGCCCCGGCCGACTGCGGTGCTGTAGGGAGAGCCACGCAGCGGAAGCCCCACGGGAGAGGAGGAGGTACCTCACCAGGAGGTCCGATGCCAGGTGGACATTGTACACTCGCTCACTGCACTTCCAAGTCGTCTGTTTTTAATTCTTCGCTGCAGTGCTTCCCTTCCATCACTTTACACTGTGCCTCTTTCTTTGTAAATCAGACAGTAAATGTACAGAGAGGCACAGGCCCCACTTTACAGAGCCCAGGACAGTTAGGATGCTCCCTTAGCTTTGCACACACAGACATAGTCCCACTGAAATAAAGGGTCTGCTTCCTTCTCCACCAAATGCCATCTGACAACAGCTCAGCTAGGAGATTCTGCTGGCTTTTCTACAGCAGAAGCTGGATAAATTACTGCACCCTCACTGCATTGCCACACAAGAGAAAGCTTTCTGACAGCAGCTTATTGCAATTTTTAAAACACCATCAAGTGAAAGCGTCCATTGCCAAAGCTCTCCTTTCAATCCCAGGTTCATTAAACACACAGAGCGCTCACCATCACACGCGGAGAAGTTTAACCGCAGAATCTGAAAACTGCCCAGTTTGCAAAATTAATACTTCCTTATGTTGAATGTTTGTTGATGTGAACATTCAAAATAAAATGGCAGGCTGACTGTAAACAGAACCCACTCTTTTTCTGATACCTCTGGAAAGGAAGCAGAAAGAGGGAACTGTGTTTTTCCTTTTCTTTCAGAAAGGTGCACTGTATTAGGTTGCATACCATTGCATCCTGACCGTCCTGACATTTTTCCTTTAACATCCCTCTTCTTCAGCACTGCAATAAAACTTGCATTCCCATTTTTCCCAGCTGCAGGCAGTTCCCCAGGCACCAAGCAAGCAGACTGTTACTTCTTCCCATTCATCATTCTGCAGACACCAGGAGAAGGCACCAGAGAGACATCTGCAGCCCCACCTCCGCAATCTTAGTAGGGCCTTGGTGCAAGAGCCCTCTTCTTCTGAGCTCTGAGCTTCAAGGGTGTCAACCTTTTTATGACTACGGCTTCTCTCCCTTGGTTCATGACTTGGGAAAACAATTATGATTTTTCTCTAGCACTTGTGGAAAGTTAACATGTAGTCAATTGCTTTCCCACACAGCCACAGAATGAAGCACGATGTTTCCTGAAAGAGGGCTTCTATCTCAATCTTCACTTTTTAAGTGGGCAAAGTGGCGAAAGGATGTTTTGCAACAAAATTGCACAGTCCCTACTCAGCTACAAATTTCCACTTCACAAAAATTAATTCATTTAAGGCTTCAATGAAGCGTATAAGGCTAAAGAAGCCAAAGCCAGGACCCTGGTAATATTTATAGTAAGTAAACATCAAGTTAAAATAGTCAGGGGAAGGTCTGTTTCTACTATTGTGCTATACTACCTGAATGTTAGCTATAAACAGAAATTCAGGAGAAACAGGGCGACAGCCCAAACAGTCATAAAATGATAGCCCTATTGTGCTCAGAGCAGGCGTTGAACGTGTTCAGCTGCTTGGCTCTGCTGGTTGGGTACAGCAGCAGCGAGAATATAAAATTCCTGTTCTGCTTCTTTAGCTACCATCAACAAGCAAGGTTTCCTACAAAGCTTTCCAAGAAACAAAAATAAACATAAAGGCTGCTTGTAAGTGTACACAAACAGCGTGCAATAATTGTGAAGCTACGCTCCTACAAAGCACATTACACTCACTACATTAAAACAGACAAAAACTTCCAGGAGATAATTTCCACTGTGGATGCTGCTCATTGCAAGCACATGAAACACGAGTGGCTGACACCTCTGGAGCATCAAAACCGCCTTGTTTGCAGACTTTGTTTTCTATGCCCTTTGTTGCTAGAACATAGGTCTATGGGTCCCATCAGTCCATCAGCAATTTGTTCTTAAATCAATACAAGTAATTCAAACTTTCTTCCATAGATTTGAAAGAAAAAGCTAGAACAAAACTTTTGCTGTAGTCTCAGGTTTGGTGTCTGAAAATAGGGCTTTCATTATTTCTTATGCAAGGCTCCATAAGAAGCTATATAAAACACAAATACAGCTTCTTTCTTTAGAGGAGCCTGCCTTTGTCTAATAGTGAGTCAGCATCATCTGACAGATCAATTTTCCCGAAGTGTAGGATGTGGATTTTGCATATCATGCTCTCCAAGGGCACCTGTTGGAAACCTGGGTCACTACAGCATTGAATTTCACACCACACGTAAGGTCAACTCCATGGCCTCTCCGTGCAGAGACCTACATCACAAAATCTCATCAATAAGAATGAAGCCGATACCAGACACCTCAAGCTTTCCGTCTTCCAGATCTGCCTTTCTGGAAACAGGACAACAACATTCCTTGATACTTTCCTGGTTCTTTCCGAAACTGTGAACGTGTCTGCTATCCGTAGGATCACCCAGGTCGGAAGGGACCTCAGGAAGTGTCTAGTCCAACCTCTTGCTCAAAGGTAGGTCAGCTGTGAGGTCAGAAGAGGTTGCTCAGAGCTTCATCCAGTCAGGTCTTCAAAAACCTCCCAGCATTTCCAGCTTCTCTGGGGACCACGTTCCAAAACTTAAATGTCCCTAACGGTGAAAAAGATTTCCCTTGTGACTACTCTGAATCTCTGTTGTTTTAATTTACGTCCACTGTCCGACATTCTTCTGCCATGCACCACTGTGAAGAGCCTGGCCCTGTCTTCTCCATAACCTCCCCATAGGTATGGACAGGCTACTGTTAGGTGCCCCCAAAGCCACCTCTTCTCCCAGCCAAGCTCCCTTGGCCTCTCCTCCTGGGGGAGGTGCTCAGCCCATGCCGCTGTGGTGGCCTTCTGCTGAACCTGTAGTTTATCAGCATCTTTCTGATGTTGGGGGCCCAAAACCGTACAGAGTGTTCTAGATGCAGTCTAACAAGTGCTGAGCAGGGGGAAGTAATCACTTTCCTCGATCTACTGGCTGCGCTCCCACTAATACAGCCTGGGGTGCTGTTGGCCTTTTTTATTGCCAGCTGCTGGCTGACATTCAGCTTGCCGACTGCCAAGACCCCTAGGTCTGTTTGAGCAGAGCTGCTCCCCAGCCAGGCAGCCTCTGGCCTGTCTTGTTGCACATTCCCAAAATCTCTTGACATCAATCCTGTAGGGATGGCCAGGACACCCCCCCATGCCAAACATAGCCGAAGCTCCCAGTTCTCCAGAGATCATCTGCAGCTGTAAGCTGGGAGAAACTTCATAAAGACACGAAGCTAAAATATTGTTAATGCACTTTTTCCAGTATCTTTAAAAACAAGCATATTAATTCCTCTGTATTCTTGAATCTGAAAATGAGAACAGCTGCTGCGAGGTGTTCCTTTCCTCCGAGCATGGCTGTTTATAGTAAAGAATACTAGGCTTTGATCAGCCGCTTACATTTACTAAATTGATTCCAATATCTTTGCCAGTGGGCTGTATGGATTCTCAGCACAAAATGCTCCTGCTCATTTGAAGTGGTTGAGATTGTTTTTCAATGGAATTTTCCATTAAGCTCTGTGCTATCTTTCTTGAAAGCACAATTTGTTCACTGGGCAGTACTCCTTGTCCAACACAATATGCAGAATCATTTTATATCTTGCTCAATACTTTTGTTTTCTTCCCATGATGCTTTACCACCATTTATTCTCGAATCACAACCAAAGTTTCCTTTTACAGCTCCCTGGCACATAACCTGATGTTTGTTAGCAGCTATTATGTAGGGTCCATCCCCCTCCCCTTTCAGTAGTAGGTTTGGAGGCAGTCATGATTTCTCAGCAAGGATACAATACCTTTTCTCCAAAGGCATTTGCCCCCCCCCTTTTTTTTGTACTGAAATTTGGGGTGCTAAATGGCACAGAGACAGTAATGCTGCATGCCTTACAATTCCTCCATGAGTACCCCCCTGAGGGGATCACTACCATTACACATTGCTTTTTAAACAGAAATGTTTAAAACCTAAGAGCAGGGGCTGCACAAATCAGCACATCTATGACAGAGGGGAAAGGGATCAACATCTTCAAGCCCCAGTCTAATGCTTTGTCCATTAGACTGCTGTAGCAAATTAGTGTTTCCTCCCCTTTCTTCATGTCAGAGCCCAACAAAAGATACACAACCTTACCGACTGAGCTGTGGACTGTAAAACAGCCGGTAAAGATTTACAACAGCTAGTCCAGCAATGCAACACACATGACCTAGTGGGGTCATGCATCTGGCAGTGCTACTCACTCACCAAAACTTTACATTATTTCTAAAGGTAAAAAGCAATTTTGGCTCTCTTGCTTTACTGTGTTACTTGTTTTTAGCTGTATCACAACTGCCTTTCTATTAAATTGGCAACATTCACTAAACTAGACACAGGTAAAGTACTGAAAAACTACACATACTTACTAGGGAGCTTATACCTCTGGTTAAGGTTTACTTCCAAGTGTGATTAACTGTTTGGTACTGATGCACACTTTAACATAAAGTGGGCTAGTATATTCAAATAAACAGCAACTACAAGATAAAGCTTCTACAGTTAGGCAATACCAGGCTGAAGAAATACAGCAGTTTGAGTACAAAAAAGACAGTGAATTAAAAGGAACTGTATTGTCACTGAAGATGTACACCATCTCCACAGCAAAAAAATTTCAGAGTTAACAAGTCTGAGGTGATGCATATGTTAAACTATACCAGGGAATCTACTATGAAGATCTAACCCCTTTTCCAGCAATGTACAAATTTCAAATTAAGGCATCCCAATGCGCACTAAAAAAAAAAAATCCACAAGCAAAGCCCAAACATTTCACTCTAAGTTTTCTAAGTCCACTACTTTAAAAAGCAAACAAACAACAACAAAAATCCACCCCACCCAACTTGAGATGCACTGGATGCAGTTTTTCTAGGGAAAAAGCAACTAACCAAAAAACAAAAACAGGCCCCAGCACTGGCTTCAAATGAAACTGTGGCCCCTCAAGCCTCCCCAAGACACTGGCATATTTACCTGACTTAGTGAATCGTCACAGCCCAGCTATTTTTAATAAAGATCCCGTTACAGAACTGAGGCTGTGCTGTAGCCCGTTCACCTCCCCAACTGTTTTTCCTTCTGTGGAATCTGGATAGTGTAAGAGCCTCACAACAGCAGACTACTTTTATGACTACCGATATGCAAATTTGACAAAATATTAAATATTTCATTAAGTACCAGTCTGATTAAATATTTGTTTTCGTATTTGTTACAGGTAGGAACAGCTTAGGTATTTTTAATCCTCAAAACAGGATGTATACAAGATGTATCCTGTGCCATGTTCTATTCTTCCCTTCACTGGTGCAGTCTAGTGAGTGGACACATCCAATTCCTCAGGGATCAGCATGATAAAGACATATCTGAATTCTTCTTATCTGTCTCCATACAATAGAGACACGTGTAACTTTCAAGTTCATAAGAGCGGGCCCAACATGTAGAAGTACGTAGTTTTGATCAGGAAACGAGCAGATATGTGGCAATAAACAGCAGCCACAACAATGCGAGGCCGCTAACTCAAAAATACAGAAAATGACCAACAGTTCAGCTCCAAGCTCACGCAATGAACCCTACGTTACCTGGTGTGGCTTCTTTCAAATACAAAAAGCAATGCTGGTGTTTCTAGAATCATAATATGAGGGGTAAAAATTTATTCAGTGTGTGAAGATAAAAACAAAAAGCTCTCTACAGAGCATGTTGGGGACAACAGGCCTCTTGCTGCTTGTGATCACAGCATTCAGGTGGCAGCCACTGCTTACACTGAAAAGCAACATTACGTATTAAGTTATTTTCAGTTTCCTCATGGCTAATTTCTTCCCAGTCATCCAATGCTTCCTCATTACTGTCTGCTTTAGAGGCATTCACCAGTTGCCACGAGAATGCAGAGTATCAGTAGAAGCAGAGAAATGGCACAAACAAGTAAGAGCATGTCAGTGGCAATAATGTAGTCAAAGATCCATCTATGAATTACAAACAATAATAAATGCTCATATCAGAAACCTGCACGTATTTATTTTTTAAATGAGATGCCAATGGCAAGAACACTTACTCTGCAAACATTACGAGTTTACTTATCCCTTTACTTGCCCTGCAAAGGGTGGTAAACCAGCTGAGTGGTAATACAAATGTTTAATTACCACTTCTGTTAATTAAAACAGATGGCCACCACTGTATTTACATCATTGTCTAGCACTGTCTCCATGGAACTCTGGCAAATTCAAGTCTGTCTGTGTCTGAGCCTTACAAAAAATACAGCAAAGAACATAAAAGTTTGAAAGTAGGAGTGAGCAAATTACAAAAATACTCTTAATATTAAATTTTCCTTCTGAAATCCCTTTAGGGACTAAGGCCTGTGTAATGAAGCTAACAAATCAGATTGAAGTCAGATGTATTTATGAACAGAAAAGCTCAGAAGTTAATATCTTTAAGCCAAGGAAATACACATAATTCTGTAACAGAACTACCACTTCCACAACTGAAGTGCTTCTCATACAAAACCTGCAGTCTGAGCTTTGATAGAAGACGTTGCTACCGACAATCAGAGTCCCACAGGAGCCCGGCTGGGTGCCACCGCTCTGGGCGGACAGAGCGCTGCGTTTCCAGCGCCGCAGTTGGGTTCCGCAGTGGCGCGCTGCCGCCTGGCGCTACGAGTCGGGAAGGGGCTGGCTGGGCGCTCCACTCCTCGTCTTCAGCTGCGACTGGGCGATATCTGCCAGGGCGCTCTGTATCTTTTCCAGCAGCATATCCCCACGATAAACCACCTCTTCCAGACGGGCAGCTGCTTCATGGTTTTCTTCCTCTAATCGATATAGACTAGCAGCCTTTAAAATGAAAGGGAGAAAAGTAAGGATCTACAAATACAATACAAAATCGACTTTGCTGCTACAGGATGGCAGTGGAACAGTTAGTGCTCCCTAGAAAAGAGAAAGATTATCTCTTTAACCCCTGAATTACATACTAGCAACTTCTTATAGTTTGCAGTCTAAAACACAGTGCATATCCACATGGAGTAGAAACACAAAAAAACCCACCAAATACAGATGTTAGCTTCTCTTATATTGCAGCTCTCAGCTCAGTACAGCTTTACTTGATGACAAATGAGTATTCATCCCCCTCCCCACTGCCTTACTGAAAGGTGCTCAGCAAGATGTAAGCATAGCTTACATCTTACCCTTCCGGCTAAATGGCATATTTCAGATGAAACTCATTATTTAACCATTTTTCCCCCCAATATTTTGTTACAGAACCAAACTGCTTTTCAGTTAGACTAAATTTAGTGAAGTAAAACATTTGAGCTTCAAAATTCAGATAACATATGTAACACATTTAAAACTACTAAACTTGTAAACTTGTGAAACAACAGAAAGAAAAAAAAACAAAAGAGTTTCAAATGGCTACTTTTTTTAAGTAATTGTATAGGTCCTTAAGAAGTCACACTTCAAGTAACTGGCAAATTCTGTCCACATAATCATCTTCTGTTCTGCAACACTGATGTCTTTAGCGAAGGTTAATATTTGCAGGAAGGACTTGATAGCTCTTGCAGGAAGAGTCATAGAAGAAAGACAGCAAAAGGTAAAAGTTTGAAGTTTAGAATCCAGCTAAATTACTTCAGTCTCAGTTAAATAGTTGACTGCAAGTAAGCTGCAGATTTGAATGGAATATGTTACTGCCAGCTTCACCACAAGGGAACACAAAAGGGAGGGGTAAATTGTGTTGGGCATTAGTGTAGCAGCCCCTTATCATTTAAAACAAACCTCAGATTTGCAACACATACAAAGACAATCTTCGTATTAAAAAAAAAAAAGGAAAAAGATCAGCCTAAATACATATCTATTAGCCAAATATCTATCTACCACTTCTCAACAAAACCTCTACTGCATATTTTAGAGTATTTCAAGCACTTTCAAAATAGCCTTTTTAAAGAATGTCAGAATATTTCTCTTTAATACTGCCTCAAATTAAACAACAGAAAATAAAAATCTAAACTAGGATCAGTAAGTGATGGAATCCAAGCTAACTTGTTTCAAAACCACAGCAAGCAGAAAAGATCAGAAAATCTTGTGAAAAGAGATTCTGCACTAACAGAGCAAGAAGCTGTTGGAGTATCCCCTCAAAGGAAAGCGTGCCCCTACTGGGTAACCGACTCCTCTTCCAGGAGCACCCTGCTCTCCCTACACCAGCTGTCACATGAACAGACCCTGCTCAGTCACTGAAGAACGCTGGAATTTGTATGCAGCAGGAAAGCTGTCTTCAGCTATTAAATACACAGTTACATGAAATCATGCTGGTGTTAATGGGCTCAATTAGTATGTTCAGCAATTATTGTGACTACCAACGTTTCCAAATTTAACCTCCTCTGTTTAAAACCAAATGTGATGTCACTGTCAATTTATTTGTATTTGGCCCAGCAGGAAGCTCTAGTATTAAGTCTTCTGTAAAATGCCTTTGAATAGTCAGATTATCAACCCAGGTGTAAAACGTCCAGGTGATTTTAAAGCAGTTCCAGGGTTCCCAGAGAAACAGCACGCTGCATCCTTCTTGCACTCTAAAAAGAAAATACTTGATGTAAATCTAGAAGTCGGAGTCAAAAAAAACGCATGCCGTTTAATAGGCAAGATCTGTAGAAACAACAGGGAAAAACACAACAAAAAATCAAACCAAAACAAACAAAATAGCCACACCACAGCAGTGTTCTTTGAATTGTGGGCCCAAGGCATTTTTTGGAAGTGAGAAACAGCCGAGTACTGTGAAGGGATCCACAAGCTGTTTGCAGCAGTTCAGCTCCTGTAAGGCTGGGAACGGACATCACGGTACTGGCTGCACCTGCTAAGCGCTGCCTGGTCGGCAGCTGCTTTCTGTTCCCAAGCTCTTCCTAGAGTACCTCTGGTCTACAGGGAGAAGGAGCAAGAAACAAAAGCACCAAGTTTGGCTGGTCCAGAGGAGGACACTCTACTACTGAAAAGTGAAAGAACGGTTTGGTGACAGAGCTGGAGAACTTAAAGGATACCCTGCAAACCCTTTAACAACCAGAAGCGTTATGGAAGAACACAAGGCTTCAGTAAAGTGTTGGCTCTGCAGCTACAAAATGAAACGTGCTCCTAATGAGCGAGAGAATGTCAAAGATTATCCAAGGAAAAAAAAACACAACAGAACCCCCCACAATGCATCAGTACCACTGCATCTGTTACATTAATATTTCAACAGCTGGAGAAGAAAGAGTATAACAGTTTCCAGTATTGTGGTGTTATGATAAAAGCACTTTTTTTTAATAATTCCAACAGAAAAATAAGTTTAAAATATTCTCACTGTGTATAATCTTATTTGTAACTAAATGCAAATTCAGTATTTCCACTAAGCCTATAAAGTACTCACAGGCTACACTTATGAAAAATTCAGGCTTATATTAAAATAATTTTTCAAGATTATATGGCCTAGGGAGTAAAAAGTGTGTTTTAGAAAAGGAGGAAATTTGCCTTCAGTTATATTTGCATATTTTAATTAAGAACACTCTTACCTGCAGAGCTGCTGTCGATTCTTCACTAGGCAGGGAATCTATTAGAACATCAATATCTTTTGCAGTTCGTGCAATCAATGCTGCGAACAGCTGGGCGTACTCTTTAAAAAAGAAAAGTCAACCTACTCAGCACATTATTAGAAATAAGCACAATTCTGCATACGCAGCACAGAAAATTCTACAGACTTTAAGTATGTAGGTGTTAAAAATTCTCCTACATGAAGAAAACAGCAATATCACAACTGATGGGAACTCAACCGTATTATAAGATGAAGGTAGCCCGATTCCAATCCTAGATTAAACAAGGTAACTGGTTATACAAAGGGCTGGGCTTTGTACAAATGAGAAAATAGCTAGAACTCCATCATGGTTAGCCAGTTAATACTGGTATTAGTAATTTGTCACTACGTTAAATATTGAGAAGTAGAAACTCATTTAGCTTCTCAATCCTTGTCTTGCAATCTGCCACTAGACAAAAAAACCCCAACACTAGAAATGACATAAAATCATAGAATCACAGGTTGGAAAAGACCTCTAAGATCATCAAATTCAACCATCCACCCAACACCACCATGCCTACTAAACCATGTCCTGAAGTGCTACATCTACACATTTTTTTAAACACCTCCAGGGATGGGGACTCCACCACCTCCCTGGGCAGCCTGTTCCAATGCCTAACCACTCCTTCAGTAAAGAAATTTTTCCTGATATCCAATCTAAACCTCCCCTGATGCAGTTTGAGGCCATTGCCTCTTGTCCTATCACTAGTTACCTGGGAGAAGAGACCAACACCTGTCTCACTCACCACAACCTCCTTTCAGGTAGTTGTAGACAGCAATAAGGTCTCCCCTCAGCCTCCTCTTCCCCAGACTAAACAGCCCCAGCTCCCTCAGCTGCTCCTTGTAACACTTGTTCTCCAGACCCCTCATCAGCCTCATTGCCTTTCTCTGGACACACTTCAGCACCTCAATGTCCTTCTTGTAGTGAGGGGCCCAACAATGAACACAGCACTCGAGGTGCAGCCTCACCAGTGCTGAGTACAGGGGCATGATCACCTCCCTACTCCTGCTGGCCACACTGTTCCTGACACAAGCCAGGATGCCGTTGGCCTTCTTGGCCACCTGGGCACACTGCTGGCTCATGTTCAGCCAGCTGCTGACCAACACAAGATCCTTTTCCGCCAGGAAGCTTTCCAGCCACTCCTTCCCGAGTCTGTAGCGTTGCATGGGGTTGTTGTGACCAAAGTGCAGGACCCGGCATTTGGCCTTGTTGAACCTCGTACAGTTGGCCTTGGCCCATCAATCCAGTCTGTCCAGATCCCTCTGCAGAGCCCTCCTATCCTCCAGATTGACGCTCCCAGCCAACTTGGTGTCATCTGCAGACTTACTGAGGGAGCACTCAATCCCCTCATCCAGATCATTGATTAAGATGTTAAACAAGCCCGGACCCAAAACTGAGCCCTGGGGAACAGCACTTGTGACCGGCCGCCAGCTGGATTTCACTCCATTCACCACCACTGGCTGGCAGTCGGGGTTAGGATTTTTTAGGGTTTTACACACACATGCACACGCCTGTAAACTGGGATGCGGGGTTTCTTTGTGCTCCTCTGTTAAAAAGCTGAGTCACAAAACCGCTGCGCTGTGGACCGGAATGCATTTTTAAGGGGTTTACAGCCGTGGGGCTGACCGACTCATCCTAGGCAACCCCCTGGATGGTCCTGCACCCGCATCCTCATTTTCCGGGCCCTCATGTTCCAGAGCCCTGTATCTATTGCTTAAGGGCAACTGGGGAGGCGAGGGAGGCCAGGAGGGGATTCGCTTGCTGCCCCAAGCAGGGATGCATTTCCATTCCCCTCTGTCTCTCCGGCCCCCTCTTTCTGCTTGGTGGCAAGAGGGCAGGGAGTCCTCTGCTTCTCATGGAGCCACCTCCTGCTGCCTCGGCCTCAGGGAGGGCAGGGTGCGGCTCCACCAGTTGCTCTCCCTCACACTGCCTGATGCTCCTTAACCTCTCCACTTCCTCCTTCAGCTCTGCCACCAGGCTGAGCAGGTCATTCACCTGGTCGCACCAAACACCATTGTTGTCTCTGCTGTCCTCCGGTACGAGCGCCAGGCTCAGGCACTCCCTGCAGCCGGAGACCTGGACAGCCGTGCGGGACCTCTGTCTGGGTCCCCATGCTCCTTCTGGGGACGGCTTTCCCGCGAGTGGAAACCATAGCTAGGATGTCTCCTGGGAGAACGATTTGATGTTTTTTTCCTTTGACGAAGGAATTTGTTGTTTTTTAATTAAGAAAAAAATAATTCCTATTCAGCCACGGAAAAAGTGAAAATGCCCCTGAGAAATGGAAAAGGATTGGAAGTTTGTAACAGACCTTAATTAGCTGCTCTATCATTGAAAGAACTGAATGGACTTTTAATAAGAGGCACCATAAGTCAGAAGCAAACCCTTTCGATATGAAATCGCATCCATTCAATTTGAATTATGCTCTTTACTACGGCTAAAAAATTGGAACAGTGCTTTTCAATTTAAAATTTAAGATCTTACATATTTATGTTGATTGGTTCATGAAAGATTTGCGGAAGCAAGAGAGAAAATATTTTCTAATGGCAAAAATCTATAGAAGAGGTTGTCGTTCTCAAAGATACACTTGACTTTAATTTAAAAAAACCCAACGTATCCATTTAAAGCTTACTCCGGGTCACCACAGGGTTTACCTGTAAAGAGTTTTAAGGCTTTCTTACTAACAGTTTAAATATCTAAAGACACACAACTTTTTGTTTTGCCTCATCAGCATCGCTAACGTGGCTGTATGCTTTTACTGAAGTCACTATATTCAGAATTTTAGGAAAAAGACAACAGAGAAGTCAGTCACGACCTACCATGTTAAGACCTTAACAAAGCCTCTAGAGCTCCTGGCACAGCAGCAAGTAAGGTGAGGAAGCAAACGACACTTTCAGCTGGCTCCTCCAACTAACTCCAGAATCAGAGAGCAAACCACCATAGACCAATAAAGAACCAGTCTTCAACTGGCCTAGAAAGTGCACTGCTGCGCTCCAAACCAGTCTTCCCCAATATCCTAACAGACAAACCTAATCCGATACAAGATATATGTAAAATTTTCTTGGGGAATAAAAAAAAGAGGAAAAAAAGAAAACAGATTCAGGATTGGAATAACTTGGTTATTTAAATACTAACTTGAAATTCTCAAGACAGACACCTTTTAGTTTGCTCGCCAATTTCACTGTCTTAGATCAGTTTCTCGTCTGTTAAAAAAAACTCCAGACAAAACCAAAACAGCCAACAACAAACCCACAAATGCCTATGGGGAGATTCAACACAACGTTATTCCTTAATTAATTACATAAGCAGATGATACATGGAAAAATGCAAATAATTAAAAGTTTATGACCTGAAGAATTTTAAACTCAGACATGATTTCATAAAACTAACACTAATTCTTTCTAAAAAGGCTTCTTGGAAGTAATGGACAGCTCGCTAACAACCTTTTGCAACAGTCTGGTTGAAGTGGTTTATGTCCATAAAGCTACGGTATCCCTGCAAAGACACGGGCACAAGAAATATATCACAATGCTTGCTTAACGCTTAAAATTACATTTCTGCTATCACAATCTCATGGAGCAAGTGCAGCTGACATCAATTTAAGGCTTAATTTCAGTCGCTCCCCCAGTCACTGGTGGCACTGTCTGCCGAGCACGAAGCAGGAGCGCAGATTTGGGGTCTCGAGCGCGCGAGGGCAGCACGCGCTCGCGGTTCGTGAGGAGGCGCGGGCAGGAAGACTTGCCTTCCGTGGGGTTCGCAGGCTGGTCCTTGTTGATCGCCGTCTGGATGTTGCTGAAGGAGGCCGGGGGCCCGCACTGCTGCAGCACTCCGATGGCGTTACAGAACTGGTCGGCCAGCTGCCGGCACCGAGCGCACCGTTAATACCTCCCGCCGGACCCCGCGCAGAGGCCCTCGCGCGCCCCGGCGCTAGGGGGCAGTACATCCCGCGCCGATATCCCCCCCGGGGGGGGTGCCAGCACCCGAGGCCGCAGGCGGAGAGATCGCACCCCCTCACGCACACAGCGGCGGGGGCCGTGGCCCACCGCCAGCCTCCTTCCCCTAACCCCCCCGCCGGTGAGGAGAACGACGGGGCCTCGGGGCAGGGAAAAGGGCGGCGCCCGCCTCACCGAGTTCACCGCGTCCTGCAGCTGCGTCAGCCGATCCGCCATGGCGCCACCGCCCACCGGGAACGACGAGGCGTGGCGCGGGTCGCCTTCCGGGCCTGGCGCGCCCCCTGCAGGCCGGGAGGAGGCCCGCTCCCAGCTCGAGTCGGGCGGCGGGGCCCGGCAGCCACGCGCCGTTTCGGAGCCCCGGGAAGCCACGTTCCGGCACTCCGTGCATTCCCGCCTGTGCTGGGGCAGCCGCTGGGCTGCTCGGCCGGGGCCAGGCAGGCCCTGGTCTCGAATAACGCGGTGCGGGGGCAGAGGCGGGCTTGGCCCGCGAGAAGAGTGCCGCACCGGGTGCCGTTCATCCGGAGCAATGGGCGTTTCAAGCCCGTTTATTTCCCTCAGAAACACCAGTCCGCGCTGAGGCCTGTAGCGGGGAGAAAAAGCCCCGATTCCGGTGGCAGCAGCACGAGAAGGCCGGTACCACCACCATCGCTGCTCTGACGCTGGCTGAAGGCCGCACCGCTGCCCCGGGCGCTGCGCTCCAGCCCTGAGCCAGGCATCGGGGCGGTGGAGGGCCAGGGCATCGTGCCTTTCCTGACCAGCCAGCGAGAGCCCTCTGCAACTGGACTCCTTCCTTCTTACCCCTGAAAGCTGGGGGTGCGGTGTCAGCGTTCCCCGGGGGTTTCGTGGCTGGCGGTTGGAGTTAGGATTTTTTAGGGTTTCACACACACGTGCACACGCATGTAAACTGGGATGCGGGGTTTCTTTGTGCTCCTCTGTTAGAAAGCCAAGTCATGAAACCGCTGCACTGTGAACGGGAACCCACCACGTGCTTTTAAGGGGTTTGCAACCATCGTGGCAGTTGGCAGGCTCTGCCGTGGACCTCCACGGGCTGGCTGGGCGCTGGACTGGGCCTGGAGTCAGGGAGGCTGGTGGCACCAGGTACCGCAGGCCCGCGACTGAGAGCCACGGCGAGCAGTCTCTTACCACAGAATCACAGAATGTTCGGGGTTGGAAGTGACCTCTGTGGGTCATCCAGTCCAACCCCCCTGCCAAAGCAGGGTCACCTAGAGAAGGCTGCACAGGACCTTGTCCAGGCGGGTCTTGAATATCTCCAGAGAAGGAGACTCCACAACCTCCCTGGGCAGCCTGTTCCAGGGCTCCGTCACCCTCAGAGTGAAGAA
>Ga0065711_1031825_pt1 | contig 28648 bp, 18 predicted proteins | sample Hoacrofraction12_FD_59098 | JGI IMG/M metagenome (GOLD analysis project Ga0065711, IMG submission 59098) | Hoatzin crop microbial communities from Cojedes, Venezuela - Epithelial fraction 12 v2 (version 2) | ecosystem: Host-associated > Birds > Digestive system > Esophagus > Crop | place... | reverse complement strand
GGGGGGAAATGTGACACCAAAGCCTATAGGTTATGAATTAGCAACACAAAGTCAAAATTAGCCAGTGATGATTTACAAGTGTAAACTGGACCTTGCATGAATGAATAAACCAGACAGGAAAGGGATGGTGTCTTGGTCACTGGGTTGTTCTTGCCTTCCCCATCAATATAACCTGATCTCTCCGCCAAACCTGTCCTCCTTCCATCGCTTTCAGACAGCAGTTCACCCTGTTTCCATGCTTTCATCTTCCTGCCCTCCTCATGCTTCTGGACCCCTTCTTAAACCTTCCTGCACAGAAACTAGCCATGTTTTCCAAGAACAGCAAGCATTGCTGGGAGGAAACCTCTCCACCTCCCCTCCAGCTTCAGCAGTGCATTCCAGCCCCGCCCGCTCGTGCTATCTCTCTCCTCCTCCTCCTCTCCTGTAAGAGTCTTTGCCTCTCAGAAAAACCATTAAGCACAGAGTCTGATCCCTCAGAAGAACCATTAAGCACAGAGTCTGATCCCTGCATAACCATCAGTTACTGATTAACCACAGACCACTGATTTTGGCCTAGCAAGGCCCGCACAGAACCCAGTAACAAGCAGATGGTGGAGCAAAAAATCCAGCAAAGCACTTAAGCACACAGCTATCTTTAGGAATGCGAATTAACAGACTTAACTCAAGCATATACCTGATTTCTGGCACAGCAGATACAACTACGTAAGTGCAAGAGGCGGGTAAGTCGTTAACCATCCTGTTGAATTCAGGCCCTGCAGCCTATGCAGTCTTCTTTTCTGAGCAACTGAGAACAGGCAAACCGTCCAGTTGGGAACTATGTACCCTTAAAACACGGTATTTCACTTCCCGCTTGCATTTCTCCTCCATCAGCTTCCATCCATTAGCCCGCCAAGGTAAAGCACCCCCTGCCTCACCAGGAGCTTGTTACTTCGACGCTTTGGAGCTCACCTGGTTATTATGGAGCACTGGTATTCTAGGTCTCGCATCCAAACCTGAAGCACTAGAAATCACCATACAAATAGTCATAATAGTGATTATGGCCTAAAACCAAATTATTTACATATTTCTCTTGAGTCAGCCAATTAGGTTGAGCTGAAATTGCCAGCCCCTGCAGCTCGGCAGTGAAATTCTCCATCAGTTCAGTTTTCTTTCCAACTGTTTCTAGCACCGACCTTCAGCATGAGGCCAATTTCCTTCCACCCAGCTGAGCAGCATTACAGTCGAGATCTGCAGACTCTACCATGTTAGGAACGAAGCAATAAAAAGTGTTTTGACAAATGCAGGCAACGTCAAAGCTCATCTCAGACATGAGTATACTCCACTGTTTGGAGTCATTGAATCAGATCCAGCTAGAACCAGCCAGCCCTAGAAACAGGAGCAGAAACCAAAAGGACCAGTGTTTTTGTCAAAAAGATGCTTTCACACAAGCCACGCTGGGATAACAGAGCAGTCTGCTGACACCTGTGAAAGGCTCAGGAGGGTGATAGCTGCTGCCCACAGACACCAAAGAGAGCAAAGAAAAACAACCGAGGAAACACCACAGCAGAATGAGGAGGAAATGTAAATGTCTATGGAAACACATTGATCAAATCATCATCAGTCTCTCGGTTTCAAGTGAACACTTACACAGCTCTGAGGTGCTGTGATCCTCCGGACTCAGGTGTGCAGAGGAAGAGGGAACCCTCCACATTAAGAGATTTTGGAAGCTTCAGATCTTTCCACCCAAGTGGTGCAGTATTTATTGGCATGGTACCAACATGGGAATAGGATTATTGGATTCTAAAGGCTTTTTCCCTGGAGTGGTCTTTATCCTCTTAAAAGAAGATAGAGCAATTAAACATTTTTTCTCCTGGAATCAATTGTCTGTGAAGGGTCACACCGGTGGCCAGATGCATCACAAGAGACCTTCATCTTCTTAAACATACCAGCCGTAGCCAGTGACACAAGATTTGATTCGGTGGCCAGCAATCTGATTTATCAATCTTTTATACCTAGCTACAAACTAAAAATTTACCAAACCCAAGTAAGTTTAACTTCAAAATCCAATAGGAGCAGATGGAATGGAAATCTCTGTTAAAATATTTCTGTGAAGCCCTTCAACACTGAAATAACGCTGATGCATGAGAATCAAAACCTGTAAGTGACTGGACATACAGTTCTAGGCTGTATACGTGGAAATGCTTTTTATAAATTTTGAAAAGCTCTGCCAACAGTACCCTGCTATAATTCTCATTATAATATGAAGAAACACTTACCTAGTGCACGTCAGTACAAGGGATGATATTTTCACTAAATGCCACAACATAGGGGAAACATGTAATACTGTCAGAAAAACATATTATGAAAACATGATTAAAAGAGCGTGATAGAAGAATGTAAGATCCAGATTTCCCTAAACACCTGAGCAGGAGAGAGGAGCCCAGCATCTCACTGAGCACAGCAGCTTGCAGGATCAGCTGCATCGTAAGCAGAGCCTCTGCACTGGAACCAGGAATTGACTCAATGCAGGTAGTATATTTTGGAGAACAGAGGCAGTAGCTCAGCATGACTAAAGATGAAACGCAGGAGAAAATAACACCTGCGTTTGCAGAATTTTTTTCCAAGGAGGACCTAGAGATGCCGGCTGTTGTCAGAAACAGGACACTGTTTTCAGTGGACCTTCAGTAACCCAGTGTGCGTGTCACAAGCTAAGGCCAGGACTAGGAACAAGACTGCCGCAAGCCGAGGACAGAAGAAGAGTGGTGCAAGACCAAGGGCTCACTTGGCCCCAGGCTCTGCCTCCAGCATGGGGCACCACAGATTTGCAGGGAAGAGCACACACGCACGTGGGGCAGCCCAGGGATCCCGCCGCCATGCACGCTCCCATTCTCCCCAACCCCTGCCCCAGAGCACTGGTGACGCCTTTGCATTTGCCTGCCCTGGAAGCATCACCAAAAATGTTACTTATAAGAAATTCTTTCATTTGACTCACCTCTACCTAGACAACCCCAAAGTTGCAGTGCACTGTTTGTACAAACAGTCGTACGAATTGCATTTCATACATGTCAGAAAAGGGTCACATACAGCTAGTGAACAGAGAGGCTATTTCCGCCTATGAAACCAAAACCAATTCGTTTCTTCAGCATAAGTGAACAAATAGGTCATTCTAGCCCATGTACTGGCATCATGAGTCAGTGTGAAACCTAGTGTCTAAGGCCAGTTACCGGTAGCAAGTATCAGGCACGCTTTCATGTATCACACATGGACAACAACTTTTTGATGTGAGAATGTACCATGATTTAGCAACAGTGACATTGATCGCATGGTTTGGTGAGGGTTTAACGCTGTGGCAGGCAGCACTGCGTACTTGACTGGGCTAGGCATTGCAGCACCAGTCTGTCAGCGCTGGGAGAACAGTTTTCCGTGAGAGCAGGCCCGAGTCACTAACGAAAGATCTTCTGAGTCTGCACAAGCAGATGACACCACTTGCATTTTTGCCATCTTCCAGCCACTTGTAAACAGTTACAGTTATAGAGACCCCGAGAGGCTCATTTCTTCTAGCCTGGATTCTCCTGGCCTGGACAAGGGTGTATGGAAGGAGAGTTCCTGGCTCAGATGGCACAGGTTCCCTCAGTTAAAACTGCTTTGTTTTTTTTTGGGGACAGGCCAGGCAAGGTCAGGAGGAGCTTCTGCTGCTCAGTCTTTGGTCAAAGAGAAGTGACAGTTGAGCAAAAACACAGGGCTAGATTCAGCTCACAGTGTAAAACGAGAGCAACCCCACAGGTGACTCCAAGTTTAAACTGGTAAAACTGAGAGTAGATTTAGGCTATAGGTAAGCATTTCCAGACTGAGCGCAAGAACAGTTCTGCTTATACAGCTTGGAAAAACAAATGGAGACTGGAGAGTACAAAGCAATCCCATTTTTAGCTCTGTTGCTGGTATGGATTGAAAAGCCAATTTAATTTTATTAAAGGTGTCAAACTTTTTTAACAACCCCGACACCTACAGGGATAACAAAATCATATCCTCTGTACAGTAAACTGCATATTCAGCAGCTGTGATACCAATTAGATGTTGAAATGACAAAGTGCTATCTCCTGCCAGCAGAGACATACTGTACAGACCCAGTGTTTAGTTTTATCATATAAGCAATGCTTAGCTGTCATCTGTCATACAGGCTTAGGGGAATGGGCCTCTACAGCTGGAACAGCTGGAATTGCAAGATTAGCACAATAAATTGTTATACTTTTACCAGAGTATCTACTCAAGTTTACATCCAAAATTTACCTCCAGCTCCAACTGTCTTACACTGGAGTGAACGCATACTATTTTTGTCAAGCTATAGCTTTATGAATGAGGATGAATTAGCTGTCAGCATTACAGCCCAAGGTTTGTACAGTTTAAACTATTTTGACAAATATTTTGGAGGCAGGTGTTAAGAAAAAGCTGCAAAGATTAAGTCTCTGTACCAACATACTCTCTCCACCTCTCTTTTTAAAGACACTTATTACTTAACAGAATTATAATAGGAACCACGACAAACTAAGGAAAATACAATTGTATGTGGCATTAAGTATCAGTTAACAGAATATATTTTTCTGAAAAAACAACAAAGATAGCCTATCCTAATGGTTTAAATCAAAACACCAAACTCCTGCTAACATAAGGAACTCGCTGAAATGTTTCTCAAAAGATTACACTGCTCCATTAGTGGTGTATTATTATTCTCTAAGGTCCTGTCTATACTAGAAACTTCTGTAACTAACTCTAGCTGTGTAACAAACTCAACACATATTCAATTATTCCAATAGTTTATACCTTTAGTAGAAGCAAAAGAAGGTCAAAACCCTATTAACTGGAATCACTGTTTCCAGACTACAGGTTGCACGCTTCTGCTAAAAAATAACCACACTGAGCAAAGGCAAGACAAACTTCTTAGTGTAAACCAGCAATATTTACATCCTTAAAGTAACACCCAAATCAATCATCAGAACAGATATTTAATTGAAGGCATCTTTTTTTTTTTCAACACGGGGGCCTATCTTACCAGCGTCAGCATCTGACCTACAGCGTACACATACCCATTATGTAAACACCACTTAGAACTGTCAAGAGTTTTCACATTTCCTTGGGCATTTTTGGGCAACATGGAAATTACTGTTGTACAGCCCTTCTCGCCTGGGTTAGGAACAATCTTGCAGCTTACCAGAAATAAAGGAATTTGATAAAGCACATAATTTATATTTCCAGCGGTCTTCTGTCTTGTTACAGTCTTCATTTTTCTCAGTCTGGGCAATAATAGCCAGATCAATCCCTCTGAAGTTTATTTCTACCCCGGTTCACTTGCAGACCCTCCCGAAGCAAATACAGATACAATTTTGGATCACGTACATACCCCCGAGAGCACATTATGTGCCAGAATATTGCCCTTTCTGTTCACCTGTAGCCATGCTTCAGCTCCACGAGCAGTCCTGCTATGGCAGAGGTGGTTCAGCTCAAAGCAACGCATACAAACGTATGAACGAGCAGCGCTGATAAGATATACATAACGTGCACACAGCCTGCGTCCAATTTCGCAATTCAGCACCCCATCAACACCCACTGAAGTCTGAAATGCTGATTGCTCAGGGACTGCATTTTACTTGGCATCTGGCTGGTCTGACTTACTCGGATGCTGCCTCCCCTCCCCGGGGCAGATGCAGCCGAGGGGCAGGTGCCAGCCCAGGCTCATGGACACAAATTCTCCCGTTAACAATCAAATGCAAAGAAAAGGAAAAAAAGCCACTGTGTTCACGAGGCCAAGACGAGCTCTGGCTTGCTTGAAAGTGCTGTCTCCAGCAGCCTCATCATCATAAGCAAGACAGACGGACCTGGAGAACAGACGGACCTTCAGGCACAAGAGGCTGTTTGGTAACTTTCAGGTACCTATCGCATCTGGAAAAACACGTCCCTCCAGAGATGCTACAGCAAAGCAGTGATTAACTAAAATGGCAAGAGATCAGTTATTTATGAAACTGTTTTCACATTTTTAGCCGTGCTAGAGAGCTTCCTGCAGCTGCCATAGAGACAACAGCTACAGACAATAAAACTTTATGAGCAATTTAGATTCTCTCTCTCCTTAGGAGATGCAGAAAAACAATGACAACTTACTGTTTGCAGGTTGTGTATATCTTGCCTTCATTAAGTAGGACTCTGTTTAAACACATATTGTTCTTTTTCCATCAGATTGTCACAGACTTCCACAGAGAGGGTAAATAGTTTATAGCTTCCACTTTCAACAATACACTATAAAAATACACTGCAGTCATACTTGATTATCCCATTTTGTTTCATGTGAAGCACTCTCGGCAGATCAGTCTGCTTATTTGCACGTGTCAGAATAGCAACAGAAATGTATTCCTGTGGGCAATGGAAAATAAGTTTTGCAGGAAAATAAAATAGTAATAACCACATGGTAAAATTGCAGATGCGTGTGATAAATTAGATTTATCATCAGTCTTACACCATTCACACCTGAAATTTGCCCATAAATCCACCTTGTTTGCGGCTTATTTAATGTTTCTTCTTATTTAATGTTTCTTCTAAAGGTGCCCTGGAGCTAGAGATTCAATTTACCCAAGAACTGACATGGGTAAAGAAAGAAAAACCTGTTTCCTTCCTTCCCTACAAAAAGTACAACTTTCTTTGTCAAATATACACTAGCTTGAGTCCCAAGATGGGTACACTTCCATCCATGATCAGCTCATATTTTGACTTTTGATACTTTGCAAATGTGAAGTATTAAGAAGATAGGAAGGGGATCTGAAGAAAGAAAAGATTTCCCAACTATCTAATACAATATACAGCACTGCCAGTTCATTCTACTAGAATCTGTATATATATTTATGACTGAAGTATATATTTATACTGTTTCTACTTCAGGTAAATTTAAGACATGTACATTTAACACATGTGCATTTAAAATTTTCCCAGTTTGCAAGGTCTTGCTAGTTTTTCACATATTTATTTTTCCAGGAGGTGGTGAAGCTGTGTTTTCAACAAGTGCCTCTCAGTGTGCCCGTCTAAATACAATTAACCTTGGCTTTCCAAGACTGTGCTGGTAAAAGACTAAGACTACTTTGAAATACTGCATGAATGAAAAGACAGATGGATGGAAGAAGAGCGTGAATGGAGTAATAAAGAATAAAGCAGTTTGGTTGCTGATCATACTGGTAACAAATGGGACTAAGGAAAATGAACAGATCATTCCTCACGTTGCCCCACTGGAAATGCAGGGCAGGGCCCATATGCTGAAATCATAATTTCTTTGCAGTCCCATTTTTCCATACTTTTGGGGCATATTTATCATGTTTTGAAAGAAAAGACACTAAATGCTTGGAACTAGATGATCTTCATAGGTCCTTTCCAATCTTAACCATTCTGTAATCCTGTGCTACGGTATCACTGCCAAAAAAATGGCAAAAATTTCAAAAAGGCACCATACAGCAGGCAAACCTGGAATTCCCCACCCAAAGGTACAGCAAAATGCTGAAGACACGCGTTATGCTTTAACTTACACATCATGGAAGGAAGCTGCCACCCTTGCTGTCCAGCGCTGAGTCCACAGAAAGCGTACATGAACATTTCTTCGGCTCTGCCGCACTCACCAGCCAAGTGCTTCAAAGAAGCAGGCTAATGTGAGACAACACCATTTGGTTCCCATGAGCTGCCATCCTTCCTCCAGGGCTCTGAAGACCCCAGGATTTAAACAGCTGCTCCGTTTCTTTTCTTTTTTGATGCTTTATTACAGCAGTGAGGCAGCAGATTGCTTATATTCCATTTTTCTCGGACTCTTTTTGAAGTGTGAATGAGCATGTGCGTATGTTGAAGTGATAACATAAGGCTAAGCCACATTTCTAGTAAATATTACTTTAAATTATCCTGGAATGTAAAAGTGCACTTGTGCAAAACTAGCTGCCCAAAAAGGGAAGCCGAGCTGTAAACCATCCTGCCTGCAAGCTGAGCATGTCGGCAGGAGAGTCACTGTATAAGGGTATGTTTACAGGTCATGTAAGCCTGTATCTATGCTGAAACTCCTGCCCTAAAACACAGAAGATGCATGCACTCGACTGCACCAGCCTCCCCTATGAGGGTCTTTTTTACACAGCGACAGGAAACTGGCTGAGACCTTGTGGTCAGAGGAGCACCCGATACCTGGGTGAATTTAAGCCTTTTCATCTCTATAACACAGGTAGAGGCGAGGAGAGCAAGGAGCAGCCTCCCACCTGCGACCGAACGTGTGAGCACTGTGATCCTCACCGCTGAAGCCACCTTCGAGGTGGAGTTAAGCCAGTCTCTCATTTTGACAGTGACAGGCAAGACGTGGTGCAAACTCAGCTCCTGGCCTCCCCTCAGCTGAGACACAATGGACCATGCAAGCCCTTTTTATGTGTTTCAGAACAAAATCAAGAAGGCAAAGAAGCTGCTTAAAGGGCTCTGCTTCTGAATACACAGCAAGGGCAGTCGGTCCCAGAAACTGCTGCGACAGCCACACAAACCTGTGCATCGACAGCAGTAATGACATGTGGCTAATGGTCAGTAAGGCTGATGCTACCGGTAAAGCCATAGGCAGAAGGAAATGAGAAGGTACAAACTAGCTGTTTCTTTTTCATGCACAGGCGCAATCTAGTGATGCCAGAGTGTTTTGCAGTGCCTGTGAAGCTGATAGAGAGAGAGGCAGGACTGAGCTGGTCAACAGGGCTGATGGCATCCCTGAATCGAGTGACACTGCTGTATAACCTCTGGCAAATCATTTAATTCTCCCAGGCTTTAGGCCCCCTTTTGTTAAAGTCTCTCTCTATTGAATCTGTAAGGCAGGAACCATGTCACTAGACTTGGTCATTGCCTTGCTTTACTGGGTCCCTTCTTTTGGCTGGAACTGCTATTACAACACAGATAAGAGAAATAAAAATAGGAAATTTTGGAAGTTGTGACTTCTAGGGACATAAATACACACTGTGCACTCCCCTGCAGAGCTGGGATCTTGCAGTAACACAAGACTTACTGCTGCATGTCTTTCCTTTGGGCAAGTCTGATTCTGGAAGTGAAGTTATGTTATGGGGAGTAGGTGGGGTGGATAATTCTGCGATAAACAGAAAGACCGCCACTAGAAATGGTAGAGCTTTTCATCAGATTCTTGGACGAAATACACACAAAAGCAAATGCAGGCAGTGCAGAGGTGCAACCCTACAGTCACTGGGAAAATAGTGAGACTCAAGAACAAGGAAGATGTTTGGCGTTGCAGGGGGGAAATAAATCTCTGAAGTGGAATCTGAAATGCTAGGCTCTTCTGTTCAACACACCACTCCAGCATCCCCAGCCTCCATCAGATGCCCTGCATGCCATACCAGGCTGAATTTGACCATATGTTTGCAGCTAAGCTATGAAAATCATTTGTCAAGTCCCAGGAGTTTTTGGCAAGTTGTCCTGTACTGTATGTGTGGTCTGCTACAGTAAAACAGGCATGCAGAGCATTGCAGTGGATATGTCTATAGGATCCAGAGGCAACACAGCCAATGACTTCCCTGCTCTGACTTTTAGTGCTGTGTAATAATGAATGCAGATAGAGAGGACTCAAGTCAAAGATGTTTCAGCACAGTTTCTAGGCTCAAAACCTGCTGAAGGCTGCTGGAACGAGCTATAAATATGTATCTGAGCTCCACGCCAACAGCGTAAACTCAGAAGCTGCCCACTTCACTCAGGGACATTATACCCACTAGAGAATCCGGAGCCTGTTAGGCTAGAGGCAAGTCAGGAGCTGGCATGAGTCATATTTTCCTTGTGAAAGGGGATGTGGAAGATGCTAGGACACTGCAGGGGCGGATGATGGATAGGAAATGATTTCTCGGGTGTTTTGAAAGGAAACACATAATCCAGAGTTATGGGCCCTCATTAATCAGGTAGTGGAGTCCTGGGGTGCCAAATCTCACAAGAACAGCCAGAGAAGTTGGAGTCATTTGTAAGCTCTTCCTATGAACCCTTGGCCTGACATTTGCCCATATTCTAGATCCCATTTCACATCTCACCACCTTGGCCTACAAACAGTTGCCTAATGGTTCCGATTCAAGCTGATTCACAACAGAAGATAAATCTTTCTGCTCCTAAAAGAAAACAAAAAGCTGCTGAGAAATTCTTTAATTCCTCTGCCTTGTGCAATCTTGGGCTGGTAGTTTTTGCAGCAAGAAGAGATCAGTCCCATTTCTTCACCTCCTGAACCCACATCCCTTTTCCCTGCCATGTAGGTTGCTACAGGCAGTTCTGCCATCGCATTTTTTAATACAGCAAGCATGCAGAAAGGAGGCAGAACTGTCAGAAAGGGGCTTCAAAGTTTTTGATATATAGTGTGAAGATGTCATTTTAACAGAGATTATCAGACTGCATGACAGGAAAAAACCAGAATCTCTCTCAGCTTAGCAAGATCATCTCATCTTCAGAAGGAATTTCAGCTCGTGAAGGTCAGCAGGGACCATCCAATCTTTTCCATGGTGAAAACAAGATCCATGAAACTACTGCTACATGGAGATGTGCTGTGATTTGTCCCCCCCGACCAATTGGCAAAATCAATTCAAAGGCTGCATGCTGACACTTCTAGTCCCCCAGCAACCTAGCTGCCCCTTAAGTTGGGTCCTTGGAGGCTCTTTTCAGTTATTCTGGGATGTATAAACTCAAATAGCCCAAACCTCGACAGCCTGCACATTTGGGGCTAGACTGAGTCCTCATGAATGCCAAAGTATCTCCATTTCAGCTGGGAATGGTAGCAGACACAGGCACTCAGTGCTCCTTGTCCTCAACCACAACTGTATATCCAACCTTCAGGCTCCAGAGGACAAATCAAGCTCCTCTGTGAAAGCAACATCCTGGCAAAACCAGTCACAGCGTCTTCCAGGTAATCTGGAAGATTTCAAATCTGCTCACTAAACCATCCAGAAAATCAGAATAGTGCTATCCAGGAAGGATTTATTCATAACACATAAGATGCACTTCCCCACTTTGGCATGCGGAAAGCAGCAGATGAGATAAAAAGAAAGTTTTACAAGGTATATGCCACACTCTAGACTATGCTCTGATAGAGCAACACCTCTGAGCTGAAATCCACTTCTTTACAGATGGCTTCTAGTGCTATACTGTAGCAGTTGTTTCCCGCCTCCCACTCATGTTATATTTACGTGCTAAGTTTCAAACACCCACTCATCCAGGCTGAGGTCGTGAGATGCTCTGGGGAGGAACAACAGCCGTTTCCCTGCGCCTGTCCCAGCACAGCGAGGGGGACAGACAGCCTCAAGCTGGCCCTTCGCCAGCGACAGCTCAGCATCATCCCTGTGCTTTTGGACCCAGGTACTCACCTAAGAGCTGCACTCCACGGGTGAGTCCGTAGACGTCGATCAAAGCCCAGAGGGGCTCTGCCGTCCTCACCCCGCTGAAGAAGAGCATTGCAGCAGAGTCGTTCACCCGATAGAAAACTCGTCCCTTCTTGTCCACCCAGAAGGCTATGATGTTTCCCTCGTTCGCGAACTCTTCTGGCAGAGCCTTGGCCCAAAAACCACTTTGGGAAACCAAGTCAGGGCACGCATACTTCGGCAGAGTGTCAGGGTTAATCCTCGATGGATCCTTGGAAGTAAACCCGAGTCGAAGAGCCCCACTCCAGCAACACTGCTTTTTAGTGATCTGCAAAGGTAATAGCAGCAATAACAGCGTTTGGCACTTGAACATCTACTTACACACTACAAGCTCTATCACATCAAGCACCTACAGCCACCACGCAGATGAGCCCACTAGATTTAGGAAACATTTTATCCACCAAACTGCTGTAGCTTTTTCAGCCGCAAGTAGCAATACTGCACACTTAGGATACAATGCACATATTAAAAAAAAAAAAATCAAATTAAATCTATGTGGAGAGGTGAAACATACAATTACAGCTGCATGATGATGCACTTATATTTCTAGGGTAATTCCTTTTGGCATAAGAATCGCCCTCTCACAAATTGTGCCAAAAATGGCCATAAGAGCTTTTATCTCAGGACCTGCAGCAGCAGAGCTCTTCCCCCATGGTGCTCAGATGATGGGGTCTCTCAAGACCTGAGGCAAAATCACTGGCTACAGAATCACAGTCATTACCACAGGGTTTTCTGGGTTTCCCAGCCAAGTAAAAGACAGTCTTACCCCTGTTTAGCTTGTCAGATTGGATGAAATCACAGCCTTGCAGTAGACAAGTGTGTGGGAAAGCACGATATAAAGTATTTAACTACAATAAATACACAATTAGGAGGCAATGATAGATGTTGTCTCATGATTGGGGAAAACATATTTATTTCAGCTGAGTGGTGTTTTTCAAGATACATTGTACACATCTACACCCCACCTGTCAGTATGCGGTTACGCAGTGTGTCTGGGGCCAGGAACATCTGCTACAGTTTTGAGGATGGTGCATGTGCCATATCCACCCATCTGCACCTGAGAGACCGTGGGACAACGGATCACAGACGCCTCCAGAGTCTTCAGCTTCTCACACGAACTGACCCCTGTACTGAAGGGGATCTGAGGGGAGCAGGTGATGGGTCCTAAACATGTGCAGAACATCCAAAACACCACCCAGTTACAAGGTCTCTTTCTTCCCATGGAAGCAGGAAGGCTTCCAGGGTTAGTATGGTCCTCAGGTGGAGATGATGCCCTTGGAGAATTTGTTCTCTCATTTTCTTGCTTGAGTATGAACCTGCTGGGAATTGTTGCTCTCAAAGGGATTCAACCTGTCAGCATCCAGATTACAAAAGATCTAAGGATGCTGGATCCAGGTTGGGGCCAGGACAGTTCCTGCATGCCAGTTAGCATGTAATTGCTGTCTCTGTTCATGCACTGAACCTGCAGCAAACATGAGAGCACTTGAGATACTCCTCTTCCATCAAAGCCTTGGCAGCCTCAAGCAATTTCACTCTTGGCTGCAAGACAAGAGCTGAGGCATGGATAGGTACCACCTACCAGATGTCACACAAAACTTGATACTTTACCCTAATTTCTTGCTCTGTGAAAATGTTAATGGCTCAGATGAGTGGCAACGCCAGAGACTCAACTGTCCAGAACTGCAGGACTTCGTTCTCAACAGCCTGGCAACAGCCCCTCGTGTCCCAGCTTGGAAGAACAGGATTTTCATCAAGGGATTCTTCAAGAAGTTTTCTTTGGACTTGTGAAATCATTTCTAATCACATTTGTAAATATTGCACTTTTCTTTCACATGTTCTTCTCCCAAGGCAAATCTGGAACATGTGTGCCCTTGGGGGCACAATGATCTCCCAAAAAAGACATTGTTCAAAGCCTAGAGATTTCTGTTTCACAATTAAAGTGTCAGAGAAAACAACTCAGAGCTTCACAAAAAAAGTTATCAACAGACAGCTCCTCAGTTAAGCAAGTGCTGCTCTTTATCCCTACTCAGTCCAGCCAAGCACCTAAACTCTTTACTCCAAACACCTGAGCACCAACTTCAGTCCCAGGAACCGTGGTAAGCTCCTGCTTGTGGGATGGACACTGGGGTGGCACTAACAAGGCCTGAAGCAGGTTTGCTATTTTCTAGGCCTGGCCAGGATGGGATGGGATCATGCGTGTCCCCAGTGGAGGGGGGGTGGACGAGGCATGCACGTGACAAAATGGGGAATACACACACACTCCAAGCAGAAGCCTGGGTTATTTATTGCAGCAAATTTACTGCAAGCCCTAAAAGCTTGTGGGTCTGAGATAAATACAGCCTCATTGTTATTTGCGCAATTTACCCTTTCACAGTCTCTTGCCACTACTCCACAGCAATCACAGGCCGCATGAAGTAAATATTCATATGGTAATCGAGGCTGCACATGTGCCATGTATTAATCAGCACCTATAAACAGTTCTCAACACAGTCTGACCACAGGCAAACTAATATCCAAATCAAAATCTAGTACAAAGCCTGCCAAGAATTAGACACAGCTGGACAAAGGGTACACAGTTTTGCTAAAAAAGGCAATGGTTAAGGAGGGACCAAATTCTCTCTTCAGCAGCCACTGTTTGCAGAGAAGCTTGGGAGGTCCACTGGGTACTAGAAGGGGAGGAAAATCATAGAATCATAGGTTGGAAAAGACCTCTAAGATTATCAAGCCCAACCATCCGCCCAAAACCACCAAGCCTACTAAACCATATCCTGAAGTACCATATCTAATCGTTTTTTAAACACCTCCAGCGATGGTGACTCAACCATCTCCTTGGACAGCCTGTTCCAATGTCTGACCACTCTTTCAGTAAAGAAATTTTTCCTAATATCTAATCTAAACCTCCCCTGACGCAACTTGAGGCCATTGCCTCTCATTCTATCGCTAGTTACCTGGGAGAAGAGACCAACACCTGCGTCACTACAACCTTCTTTCAGGTAGCTGCAGAGAGCAACAAGGTCCCCCCTCAGCCTCCTCTTCTCCTGACTAAACAGCCCTAGCTCCCTCAGCCATTCCTTATAAGACTTGTTCTCTAGACCCCTCACCAGCCTCGTTGCCCTTCTCTGGACACGCTCCAGAAACTCGATGTCTTTCTTGTAGTGAGGGGCCCAAAATCAAACACTGTACTCCAGGTGCGGCCTCACCAGTGCCGAGTACAGGGGCACGATCATCTCCCTACACCTGTTGGCCACCCTATTCCTAATACAAGCCAGGATGCCATTGATCTTCTTGGCCACCTAGGCACACTGCTGGCTCACGTTCAGCCAGCTGTCGACCAGCACCCCCAGGTCCTTTTCCTCCGTGCAGCTTTCCAGCCACTCCTCCCCAAGACCATCGCGTTGCATGGGGTTGTTGTGACCCAAGTGCAGGACCCGCCATTGGGCCTTGTTGAACTTCATACAGTTGGCCTCGGCCCATTGATCCAGTCTGTCCAGATCCCTCTGCAGAGCCTTCCTACCCTCAAGCAGACTGACACTCCTACCCAGCTTGGTGTCACCTGCAAACTTACTGAGGGCACACTCAATCCCCTCATCCAGATCACTGATAAAGATATTAAAAAGATCTGGCCCCAACACCGAGCCCTGGGGAACACAACTTGTGACTGGCCACCAGCTGGATTTAACTCCATTCACCATCACTCTCTGCGCTCAGCCATTCAGTCAGTTCTTTATCCAGCAAAGAGTACACCCATCCAAACCATGGGCAGCTAGTTTCTCCAGGAGGGTGCTGTGGGGAACAGTGTCAAAGGCCTTACTAAAGTAGATACTATCTGCATCCAAACTGCTAAGCCATGGTTGCTTCCACAGATTCAGGCTCCTTGCTCTCGTGCCACCTTTGCCAACCTCAGCCCCCTCCCTAGCAGTGCCCTCAGTTACACAGAAGAAACCAAACTGGGACATATATCTTGGAGGCAAAGAAAGAGGAAATTTTCCCAAACCCCACACAGCTCTGGCTGTCTGATGGCATTCCCAAAGCTGCAAAGAAATCTGAGAATAAAACCCAAGATACCATTCTGTTTCTTAGGTGTTGTATCTCTGGACTTGTTTCTTCTAGTTTTTGAAAGGGAGTTTAGAGTTTATTGGACCAGAATGATTGAGTTCATTGTTAGTCTTTAACTCATAAGCAGGTTTAAGACGCCATTTTCCACAGGTACTCACAACAAGGCAGTAATTGCAGGATGAACTCATCAGAAAAGCAAAGATGTTTTCACTTTTCCACCCATCCCCAGAGTGCTGAAGCCTGTTGACTACTCCCATGAGACCTTTCCATTAGACTTCGCAGGAGCTCTGCTCATAAATCCCTTGTGAAGAGATGAAAGATTTACATGCGTATTCTTCACATATGTTATGCAAGCTAAACTCCTAAAATGCACAGTGATAAACAAGTGTGAATTTATTGAGATAGCTACATTGTTTCAGAACAAGGAAGGAATAACCCAGAACCTTTGCCTAAACCACTAAACCTGCTCAAGTCTTTGATGGCGTTTTCAAAAATGAAATGCTGTTTTCATCTCCTCCCAAATCATTTTTCGCAGTTGTTTGTTCAAATGGCTGGCCATCGTGGAAAAAATCCCATTAGGCAACGTGAGGGAGTCCTGCTGGGCTTCTAGCCTGAATGGAAGCAGTAAGAGCTCCACAGGAAACACAAAAAACCTGTAGGAGGGATTTTCTACCTCTGGGTCTGAGTCCAAAATCACCAAAATCTCTCTACATTTTCAAAAGGAGGCATATTGCTTGAGGGAAGAGGCAGGGAAGGCTGATACACTGCTGTAGGTCCCAGCACTCTGGGACCTCTAGCAATGGGCAACAGCAGGATCATTCAGACTCAGAAGCTACACACAGATAAACCTCCTGGAAAACTCCTTGTGTGTAAATCAAGGATTTGCAGGCAGATCTTTCATGTGTGCCACGAACTAAGGTCTGCCAAAGATGATGACCTGCGTCGTGCCAATGAAATGCCCAGAATCAGCTAAGAATGGAAAAATGCAGTCCCACAAACTAGGGGGCATAAAGATTGGAAAATATCTGTGGATGAAGCGCAAAAGGCCCCACGCTCCTTCAGGGTGCTGAGAGCCTAAAAAATGCTTCAATTCCTGAGGAGACTGATGAATTTCTTCATTGGGAAGCTGCACATGGTACACACGGAGGCACGCTGTCTTAGAGGAGCTGAACCTCCTGCGTCAGCTCCAGCACAAGGGCTACCAGCTCCATCTTCTCGGCTACCACAGACAAAAAGGAAGTGAAATTGGCCTCTGCCAGCAAGAAATATGTGATGCCTGCAATGTTCTCTCCTCTGACCTTAACGCTATCAGGCGACTGATTCAACAAAGCAGTCAGCAGATTGCCAGAAAGATCCTTTTCTTAGACGGCAACTGGGACCGCACTGCTGCTCCTCATCCTTTCAGCAAAACACTTTTATATTCCCTGCCAAGCACACGAGCAACCACCTTCATTTCTAGGTTCTTTTCACCTCTCATCTGTTGGCTGTGGAGAGGCTGACTCCCACCTCCATGAGACCAGCCCTCATCGCTGCCTTGTTTACAGCAAGAAAAGGGCTCGTTCTGGAACCAAACACATTAACTAACTCTTCACCCTCCCTCAGCCCGCCCAGTAAAACTCCATTGCAGGATGCATGCAAAACCTAGAGGGCACATTGGCTAGAGAGATATTGAGGCTTCTGCATTTCAGGCTGACCAATACAGCCCTTTTTTGTTGCTGTTTTCCAAGTAGTCTCATCTCAATCTCTCGTTCCTTGTCTAACATCCAGATAAGCTGTTTTGAAGCATGGATTTCCCTTTTCTTCCCAGTTTCTACAGTTGTCTGTACAGGTGTCTCCAAGAACTACGATGACAAAAGCAGAAATAACAACAAGGATCGCAGATCTTTAAGGGCTAGATCTGACTACTGTGCTTTCCAAGGAAGGGCTAAAGATCTAGTGCAAGCACCAAAGCCTGGTACACCCCAACATTCACTCACATCAGCTCCCACGGCAATAGGGGAAGGTATCATTTACTCACCTTAAGCCTGACTTGCTCATAGATAACAATGGGCCTGTTGCTGAAGGTAATGGCATTGCAGAAGCTAGCCTGGCGCTTGACTGCCTTCTGTGTTGTGTCCATGATGATCTGGGATCCCTTCGTGTGGGGATGGAAAAGCAGAGGGCTGATGGACAGAGCTCCACACTGTGGGATGGGGAGACAGTGCTTCTGCTTGTGGTGGCATCGGTGGGAGGAAGCCGAAAATGACCCACCTATGGAATCTGAAAGCAGAATTGGGAAAAAAGGGTTTCAAATCTGCTGTGAGTAATAAGTAAGAAAACTTTGAATGCAAAAAAAAAGCAGGGGTATTTTACAGGGGAACTACAGATCGAAATAAAAGTTAGTCAAATTCCCACTTTGTAAACCACTAAGGGTTCCTACAGCATCTTGAACAATAAAAGGCCACAAGGATACAGAAGGAGCCCATCTGGACAGTCTGGCAGTACAGAGCACGACACGGAGAATGCAGCTTAGCACTGAAATCACAGGCCATTTTGAAGCCACACATCAGCAGAGAAGGCAAGAACTAGTTCCAAAACTGGAGCAAAGCACATGTGAAGTTGCTGTGTTAAAGCTGTCACATTTAGGGAAAATCTTCCACTTCCAGAGGACTCCCACACAGCTTAACCATTTCTCTCACTCCTCCCTTGCAACAACAACTCCATCAATCCTTGCCTCCACGCATCCTATCCAATCTCGCCAAGTGCCAGCTCAGACACACACATTGCTAATTTATACTTAAGCATCACTCAGCAATAACCCACCTGGATTCCTCCACCAACCACCATCCATTCTCCTCTCTCCTCCACTGATGGGAACCTCAGCTGAGATCCCACTTGTCATGAAGGCATTGATCAGCACGCTATGATTACAGTGAGGAAAGCGAAGAGGGAGAAAGGCTACGATGCAAGGAGGAGACTATGCCTTCCTCTAACCAAGGCCCTACACAAAGACTTAATGCACAATCAACATAGTCACGACAGCAGCTTTGTTCATGAATGAATGGATGCGTGAGTTTCTTTTCAACAGGGAGCCTGCAGCAGTTGAAGCACAAAACAGTCATTATACTGAACACAAGTCATCTGCTTCCCTTTCCTTGTGTGCACATACACACTACATTATGCACATATGTTTGGGAGGAGATACTCATAGATTTGGAAACAGAGTATCAACAGAATAAAGGATTATTCCATGATAGACTCAGAGATGCAACAAAAGCAAATATGACCTTAACAACGTGCCAGTTTGCGCTGTAAAGATGCATGACTAAACAGTATGGTTAAAAACTCTATTCCTCAAACATGAAGACTATAGAAACTAATTGCATACATTCTTCACACAAATCAACTGCTGCCAGTTATGTCTTTATACAGTGTCCCTTGAGGCACGCTGCTGGTCTGGGGCAGTGCACACTGCCTCTCCCCACAGCCCAGACTGGGTGGTCAGAAGACAACACAAGCTGCAGCAGCCCCGTAGAAAGAACCTTCTGAGGTTACATCTTAAGACCTGTTTCATTAGAGGCTAACTTCTGCTCCAAAGAACAGGAGGTTCCATCCCTTCCAGTATCACTAGCTTTTTTCCAAACCAGATAGGTTCTCTGTTACCCCTCTGCAACTCTGTTAAGCCCTTGGCTTTAGTGAAACCTGCTGATGAGTTCGTCAGGCTTAATGGTACTTTGCAGATAAGTATTTCCTTTATCACTGCAAACACGATGCTGTTTACCATCTCAAATTCTTATGAGCCAGAGCCAGCAAAATTGGCGAACTTAACCTTGCTCCACTCCACCTCCCCAGGTGGGTCATGCTGCTCTGTAGGGACAAGACCGTTGACAGATGGTCAAAGCAAACCATCCCAGCCTCTCTTTTGGCAGAAATTTTTCAGGCTGCTGAATCTCCCCACTGCTCATCTCTTAGCTGTGTCTCTGTTTCTGCTATATCCCTTTCTCACAGGTAGGCCGACTAAATGCATCTAGTGTAAAAACTTTCATTCCTAACTTTTTCAGCTTCTCTAAAACATACATGAAATCATGGTCATTTCTGAAACAAGACACATAGTGAGGGATATAATCAATCATTAGAGATTATATATATAAAGTCAAAGGCTCCATACAAAAATATGAAAAACACTTTTTCTGGTCATTTCCAGTCTTCTTTTTTTCAATACCTCTCTGACAGTTTCTAGGAGTGCATATATGTGAAAAAGAAGCTGCTACCCGTGAATATACATTCAACTCATGCCATCTTTGCATCCAGATCTGAATTTTGTAGCTAGAACTTTTTGCCAGCAGTCACTCGCCAAAACAAACTTGTGCAGCAAAGGCACACACATTTTAATTAGTTTAATATCTCAATACTCTAATTTTACCACCCCAGGATCAGCTTCCACAGGTGAAAAATGCACGTGGGAAGGAGACCTCCTTTCTGCTCCCAAATGCTCTTACACAGCAATGACTCCTCCATAATGGACATGTTCGGGTAAGGATCAAAAAAGGTCTTAATTTTTAAGAAGTGCAACTATTTAATGATGGGGTTTTGCACCTTACAAAGGCCTGGAGAAGTTACAAAGCAATGGGCCAAACATAAAGGCCTTTGTTCCCTTCTTCAGGGCAGCACGCCCACTCCAAAAGGACAAGACACCAAGCAACTTCAGATGGCAACACAAGCACCTAAGACTGGACTTAAACAAGGAAAGGGACATGTCAGAAACACAAGCTGGTGAGATACATCACTGTCCTCACTTGGCCAGCTAAAAATAAAATAAATCATATGCTTAAAGTTTTTGTTCACACTGGACTGGACCTGGACTCCAGCCTTCTCCCATTCCCTTGTTTAAACTATTACATATTTTGACATCCTCAGCGTTTCCTACCAGCAATACTGGTATTATACAGCTGAGGCCCTTGCAGTAGGTTTCAAATTTTTTTTCTTTATGCAAAAGAATTGAGTGAAACTCACAAACCCAGAGCTTCAGTTGGCAAAATAAGCAAAAGTCCTCCTGATTTCACAGTATCCATGTAAGGCTCCATTAACTGAGAGTCTGTCCCAGACTCTGCCTCTCCACAACCTGACTTATCAGTCACCTACAAAGGCAAAGTGAAGTAACCGCTTGAAATAAAAATTGCAAACATTAGTATTTGAAAGAAGGCTGAAATCTGAGAGCACATTCAAGGGCGCTGCACACTTCTCACTCCACACCGTAACACAACCTCCCCGTGACAAACAGGAGCTGTGACAACACGCCAGGACTACGCACACTGATATCTTGTGACAAAAGTCACAAGAACAAAATCATGCCTGTCTGAAAACAGCCTCTGTGTCAAAGGGCTGCAAATCTAGAGAAGCACCATGGACTCCCGTACAGCTTTCCAGGCTTCACGTTGGGGGTCACAAAGAACAGCATCTGCTTGCTCTTACGGCTTTAAAGATTGGATGGACTCCAGTTTTCAATTCATGCCCCATAATAGATGCAGTTTGAACCATTTCATTCAGTACTGGGTTTGAACCCTGAACACATCTTTCCCCTAATACCATGAGCCCCGCCAAGAGACCAGCAAAAGCGGTAATGTACCACTTGCTCCCATGAGCCACAAGCACAGGGGATGGATCTTCTGAGACCTTTAGTAAGCCATGGTGAAGGCAACGTTACATGAATGGCAGTGTGAAGCACTCTGAACCACTCTGCCTTCAGGTGTCCCACTCCTAAGCGCATCCTTTTCAGAGCCCTGTTTGAAAAAGCCGAATATTGCCCCAAAAGTGGCACACTTCTCCCTCCACGTGCATTAGATGTGTCTGGTCTCCTGGATCTCAAGGCCTGAGCAGCATCCACACGCTATATACAAGGCAGCACTGGATGTTCTCAGCTTAGTAAAATGCATTTCAAAGCCTGTTAGGGGTTTTCACCAGAAGAGTTCATGCTCTGAAAACATTAGGCATAATCTTAAAGGCTTGGGATTTCTTAGATGCTGCAAGAAATGACTGGATTTAATTTTTTTTTTTAAATACATTTTTTCCAGTTGAAAAACTGTCAATAGGTACCTGTCAGAATACTGTCAAAACTTATTTCAGACTCAAAACTAACTGCAAGGTATTTAAGACAGACTTCTTACAGTACGTGAAATAAGTGGCATTCAGAATTGAAAGAAAGAGAAAAGGAGACTTCAAAACAGAGCCCAGGGACTGACGCAGTAGCAAGTGGGAACAACAAATCCCTGTCCACCTGGAGAGGAGGAGGAGAGGAGAGGTCTGGGGTTGGTGGCAGAGGTAACTGTCCTGCAGGTTAGCGACAGCGAGAAGAGTGGACAGGGCAAAACACCACGCTACAAAAGGAGAAAAGGGTTTCAAAATTATTGCATTACCAAAAGAGACAAACAGTGAGTGCTTTATCTGGCAGGTGGCCTTCACTGTATATGCATTTAAAAGGAAGAATTCTGAGGAGGAAGAAAAGGAAACCATGTGCAGGTGTGGGGAACGCAAGGGAAGTCCTGCCCCAGGGACGCATGTGTGGCGCAGCAGGAAAGCCCTAGCCCTGAAGGAGTACCTGCACAGCCTTTCCAAAGCCGGATGGTTACTAGCAGCACGGCGAGAAAAAAACAACTATGAGGTGAATGCTCATAAGCCTTACTGCTTTTTGAGGTGTTCCCATGCTTTGGGGAATTATGACAGTGAAATACAGATCCTTCACATTTGCTAATAAAGCTCAAAAGGAGAAAATCACAATGAACTGATTGTGGTAGACTTTGCAGATGGATTCTTAAAAGCACACTTCAAGAAACAGTTTACTAAAAATAAATATTAGCTTAACACCAGTGGAAACTGAAAAGGGGTTGCAAACCTTGTTTTCTCACATGCAGCCTGACCGAGGGCATGTGCACAGCAGAGAGGGAACTGTAAGTTAGTGCAAATGAAAAACAAGGGCTTCTTCACTGTCTTTAAAAACATGTTTGCTGTTCTTGAAGGAATAAGTAATCCCATATCTCCAGTCTATATCCAGCTCTCCCTGTGCCTTTTACGATGACAACAACCCCATCAGATTGCTGTCACCACAGTGAACTCTTCATCTTGGCATTAGAAGATGACCAGTAAACAAAGCTTTGGTCTTCCACAAAGACAGACTATAGCTTTGTAGGTGCTGGCACATTGAACGACAGAAATGCAAAGGGTTAATTTTGCAGCATTAAATCCAGAACACCTGAAATTATGGAGCATCCTGTGTTAAACTTGAGTGAATTAGGGACATCTCTACAAGGTGGATCTGAGCCAGCAGGTCAGATCTAGCATTCGCATCCAAGACTCCAAAACAAGTCAAAGCCAAAATGTAACTTATTTTCCTCTGTGCTATTTTAGCAGTGACAAGATGTATCAAGAGAGTAGTTGGCACACAGTGTAAGATTTTCCATTTAAATTGCAAACTACCAGACAAGAGGCAGGTGCAGCCACACCACATGCACATGAAAGGAGAGAATACCAATACCAGTCAGGGTGGGGCTTGGAGTTGTGCTTTATTTTTTTTTAGACTTAAAAGCAAAGCTGTGTTTAAAGTAACAGATCTGAAAGACAACAAAGGTGGTTTTAAAGACATCTATGAGAAGGGCCTGCAGTATAAAAAGTGGACAATAAGAGCCGGAGTTGATCGCAGGATGATCTTTCAGACCTGACTGATTGGCGATAGGGAGCAGTCATTTTGTGAAGAGCCTTCAAAGTGAAGCAGCCGATTTCTAATTTCATAGAGAGAAATCAAACTAGTGAAAGAGATGCAAAAAGTGACAGTAACGACAGGGCAGGAAAACAGGTAAAATGAGAAATTTCGAATAAATACAAGTGTAGCCAGACTTTGTCGATTCCAGAAGAGAGAAGACTGAAAGGAAAGGGAAAAGGCTGTGCCCTGAAGATGAGACAGATGCAGGAGGAATCTGCAAGACTCAGGACACCGATGTGTTTGAGCGGATTTAGGAGGATGAGCTGAAACGGAGCCTGTCATTTCCTCTGCCTCTCTGCTCTGCTGAGATCTCTGTTTGCCCTCCATCACGTGCACTGCAGTAGCTGCTCATGCGGAGCCCATAACCTCTGTAGGAGTGCCAGGCAATTATCCGGGTGTGGGGCTTTTTCAGCAACGTCAGCTGAACCCATCGACTTACAAGCCCCTAGTTACAACTCACATCTGAGGCTTTACGAAGGCTTGCTTGAAGACAATGCTGAGGCTATGAGCATTAGTAAGAGTCAGGAGGGTGGCATTTTTCATAAAGGTTGAAAAAAGAAGGTAAAAGAGCTGAGGAGCAACAGGAGAATAAGAGCTCTGCTTCAGTTATATTAACCCTGAGTTGTCTGTAATATTTTATTAAAAAAGCAAAAAAACCCAGACCAAAAATTTAGGTTGGCCAAAGGAGACTGAAGTACTACGAAGGAGAGGTGAATCTGTTAATTGACTGTAGGAAGGATATGACTGAACTAATATTTGTGGTTGAAATTACATAGAGAGAGATGAGAAGATCCTCCTGGGCAGAACCTAGCGAAGCCTCTGCCAGATGTGGGAAGGAAGATGAGGAAGACCCTTGAAACACAGGAGAGGGAAGAACAGGACAGCAGGGCAGGACTGAGCTGGGGAGGCAAACCCTCACGCACACCATCTCCAGCAGGGACAATCCAGCTGATGGCTCTGCAAGCACTTAAAAATTCCAAGCACCACAAAGGTGGCTGATTATGCCCTTTATTTTTGTGAAGAAAAGACAATATTAGTAGAGAGGTGTGAATCTATAAGTATTTCTACATGCACATAAGGCTGTCTAGAACAAACCCCTTCCCCTTATAAAATAATTTTTAAATCTGACATCTTCTGTAATGATGCTGTGTAATCGTTACCATCTCCTGGTCCCTAACTAGGCAGTTTGCTCAGCATCTCTCACAGTCACTTGCAGCAATTCAGTCACTGAGGTGGCACGCCACAGAGGACAGCCGCGAGACTGCCAGCACTGCTCCGCTGCCATCAGGTGCAGCCCACCTTCTGCAGCCTCCCTCCTCACCCTCTTCCTGTGCAAATCCCCCCAAGCCCCTAGGGACCTTAAGTCCACTAAGCACATAAGAACAGCAAGAACATAAGTAAGCAGCCATATGCTCCCGTCTGCCATGTAAAGAGAGAGGGGGTGAGGAGCCCCTCGGAGAGATGCTGGGCAGCAGCAGGATGGATTGCCTTGGGATCTGCATCCCCCAGGGTTCAGACAGGTCAATGGAAAGGAGATCGAGATCCCTCCACCAGCAGCAGCTGCTTCTCACCACACTACCTTCTAGCAGCTCCTCTGATCCACAGCAGGAGTGGCTTGCATAGGCCATGTAATTATTTATTTTTGAGAGCAGCAAGGCACTTCTGATCTTATTCTCTTTGCATCTTGGTATTTCTTTATTATTATTACTACTTACTATCCTAAGTTAAATGTTGTGAGTAGGAAATTAGAAGATCAAAGTAAAAAATGGTGCTTTGGAAGCATCCAAGATCTCTTTCTTCATTTAGAGCTTTTTTGTTCTGCTGTGATCAGGTCAGGTCAGGTCTGTCAGCAGTCTAATGAGAGATGTAAAAATGTATCTATGTCTTCTAACAGAAGAAAGCAAGATTAAGTCCAGTTCAGTTTCAGATTTAGGGATGTTTTAAGAATTCTGTTTATCCTTCTCTTGCGGATGTGCAGTTTGAGAATCTTCTCCTTTGCTAATATCTGATGCTTCAGGAGGAGGAGGAACAACTTGTCCAGGGTGATGGCTGATCTGCCTGTGCTGCAGATGGTGGGACAAAGGGAAGAAAAAAAACCCCAAAACTTTCCACCCTACCTCCTGTTGATAATCCTTATCTTCTCAAAGATAAGCAGGCACACTGTTGGCCATAAGATAATGCATATTTTACAAAATAAGTTCTTTTTGCTCCTCTGACCCATTAATGACTCTGAGTGCATTAATGAACCAGTTATCTGCCCTAGCTCCTTTTCCAGGAACTGTCCACCTGGGACAATCCAGTGAACTCTCCCACCTACTGCAATTCCAGTTACTTGTTTTCTTAGTGTAGATCAGAACTATGCACAGAACTTTTTACACCTACACGAACATTACAGCATTTCTCCTAATTTATAATCATGTAAACTGAGCCTAAACAGCTATCGCAGACATTTAATTAAGAGCGGTGCTGCTGCCATTAGGGCCAACAGCACCTCCGCCCCTCTCTCTAAGCTCATACGAGAGCATAGAGAGGGCAAGTTCAGCTTCTGCCCTCACCCACGTCCTGCTGCCAGGAAGTCAAAGGGCGGCTCCACACGTGCTCTCCCCAGACCCCCCATCCTCTTGCCCCGGTCAGAGGCAGATGCCTGGGCTCCACAGGTCCCAAGGTACAGTACAGGTACAAACCTTGCATCGGTTTTCAGCCAAAGCCCCAACCCTCGCGAGTCAAGTGTTTCCACCGTAGCGCTAACCACACGCTGCTTTTTCCCTTCCCCTCATGCAACACTGGGCACAGCCACGATGAACAGCTAAACTGCTGCCCCAGGGACAGCCATGTTTCAGTCTGCAGCCCACAGTCAGCAGAGCAGCCGCTCTCAGAGGGTTCATGACAGTTCACGCTGCAGAAAAGTAGCTACGTAAAAGCAGAGCCCAACTGCAAGTATTTTATGGCCACGTAGTATTTCCATGCACTACAAATCAATGTAAAAGATGTTTTCTTCAAGGGGCCTCGTATAGACTGTGTTTTTAAAATGCATTCCCTCTGCTAAATATAAATCAGTAAGAGTTTTTGTTCTTCCAAAAGATTAACTAGCCTCAGTATTTTGGGATCTAATTCTGGAATACTTGTAGATGTGCCAGCATTCTCTTCCAATTTAAATACAGTTTAATGGAAAGTCTATCCTGGGCACATTTTCCATGTACGGCGTAATAGCTTGGAAGTCTGAATATTGAGAGTTCACCAGAAACAGAATTAACGTGTCGAGGTTAAACTTTAGATATCTATTGGGATGAGGAGGAAGGTGGGAGCAATGGAGAGCAGGGAAAAAGCAAACGTAAGAGTGGAAGAGACAAGCAAACGGACCTGTAGAGCCAAAATCCAAGAGATGGTCGAAAATGGCTACCTACAACGTCATGTAACAAAAACACAAGTTCAAGAAACTATTGTTCTGAACTCAAGCCCTTGAGTTAGCTTTGAATCATACCTGTGCAAAATAAAGATTTTCCTCTGGACTCAAGATGCTGAATTGGGCCCACAGAAGGATAGCTCATTATATTGTACATATGCAGTGTGAGTAAAGTAGGGTGCTGTACTCTTTGGCATTTTGCTGCTTGAATTTATGGTAAATGTCATGTGTGTGTGCCCTTGCTTTAATCTTCTGGATAGGTCAGGATATATATCCCAGAGCCTGTTCTTCTGCTTCTCCTCTTACCCAGCTGGACAGTGTAGATTATGTTTATCATTCATTACCACATACCATGAAGTTTTAAGCCATAATGACATTTCTAAAGAAGCTCAGGAAGCAGTTTTTCTTCTATCATACATGACATTTACACTTGGAGTGTGCCTTTTTTCCCAATATAAACTACCCATTTAGAGTCACTTCGAGGGTACTGAAAATTGGTTCATTTCATGTGTACTCTTGTTTAAAAACATAGTGCTGCAGTCATAGTTGTTTTACACTCTTATTCCTGAAGCTCCCTGCTGCTGTTCTTTGCAGGGTCTCTCGAGAGCGTGCCTGCCAGAAGCAGCTCCTTACCCTATCTGTATCTAAAGCTTAACAAGCCATTCTGAGATATTGTGGTTATTTTTCTGGAGCCAAAGCAGTGCTTTGCCCAAAGACTCCCACTCCCTCCTTTCGGTGGTTTAAGTGCACCTCTCCACTAACGTCTGCCTGCACGCATGTGTGAAACAGCCTGTCTCCAAACCCAAGAGCCAGCGTTTCCCCTCCCACGGAGCAGCCAGCAGACATCCCAAGGTGACAGCATGGATGAAGGACAATGTCCAGCTACAGAGGCTTCCTGTGACAAAGACCTTCCACCCCTCAGCAGAGACACCAAGAATTTCCAGATTGCCATGGCTGCAGGGTTTATGCCATTGTGAAATGGAATATGAAATTTCTTTGCACGCAAAGAAGAAAAGCACCTGAAATTCTAGTCCTGCTACACACTGACTAGACCCAAGAGACATTGATTCCAGTGACTCTTTTCCTGACTATGTTTGGCAGCAAATAAATCCTTAAAGTATGGGGTTATTAGAGCTAGTAACTTATCAGGCAGGTGAAAATTTACTATTGCCCTGACTATTTTGCCACATTTAACATCCTCTTAAATGCAGGATTATAGGACCCATGTACATCCTTAAATTCCTCCTCCACCATTTCCCTGTTCAAATCCTTTCCTCTCTCTCATCTCTCCCTCTGCCCATTTCTCCTTGAGGAAAAATCACAGAACACGTGACCTTTCCCTCTGCATGCTTTATCATCCCTTCCTCTCCAAAACATCTTCCTCCTCCTCCTCCCTTGTCACAAGTATTAAAGTTTCTCAGCCACTTCCCTCTTTCAAGTCTTCCCCCTCCTTCACTGGCCTCACCTTATCCATCACATTTCTCCCACTTAGGTTTACTTTTTTTTCTTTTTTTTTTTCTTTAAATCTCTTGCATTCTCCTGGTTTGTTCTCCTAATGACAGACATGCTTCATATCTATCTTCTCATCAAAAAACAAAAAAAACACACCACCCCTCGTGAAACTTCACAGGTTGTAGTGATTAGCTGAGGCTCCCCCATCTCACAAAGTTATAATCAGCTAGATTTATTCTGGTAGCACTCACTGGTTAATCTGTAATGTATTCCTGCAAAGTAACTTGCACTGGGTACTAAGGTTACCGAGGTTGCCATCAAAACGGCATTTTCTCAGGTGCATTGCTGGGTTAAAGCCCAGGAGCTCCTCGCCTGACTCCCACCGTGGGGCTGTTCAGCTTCCAGCCTCCTGGGCAGAGCTGGCGCGAGGGCACAGAAGTGAAGCTGCCAACCCCACACAGGACACCAGCCCTGCTCTCCAGCAACTGCTTACTACACAAACAGAAATTATAACCAAGAAGTTTTGTCCAGACCAGAGAGGTCTCCAGTAGCACTAGAAGTGTTAACAACTACACAATTAAATATTTGGGG
>Ga0065711_1003312_pt1 | contig 28648 bp, 18 predicted proteins | sample Hoacrofraction12_FD_59098 | JGI IMG/M metagenome (GOLD analysis project Ga0065711, IMG submission 59098) | Hoatzin crop microbial communities from Cojedes, Venezuela - Epithelial fraction 12 v2 (version 2) | ecosystem: Host-associated > Birds > Digestive system > Esophagus > Crop | place... | reverse complement strand
CCCGCCCCCCCCCCCCAGCTGTTTAGAGAAATGCAGAGTCAGCAAAAGAGGCTGAACCAAGAGAAAATGCACTGTTCCCGGAACAGATCCCATCCAGCTGGGGACAGCACAATCTGTTCCCACACGGTGCCTTAGGAAGGTGTTTCATCCAAGTGAAGGCAGGTGGGAGGAACTTACGCTGCTGCTGCTGCTTACACTGTGGCTGTCCTAGGGATAAAGAGAGGGCTGCGGAGTCTGCAGGTGTGTCACTCTGGCAGCTGTCAACAGTGCTAAAACTCACTCCAAAAGAGTTGTGGCAATGAAAGTTCTTGGGAGAAAAGAGAACTAGAACAAACTTGTGACAGGAGCTTGTAGACGTGAGGAGTCTTCAGCACAGCAGATGAACTATTGAGCTACCAACTGTGAAAGTAAGGGGTTTAAAGAATGGGAAGGAGAAGAGAACTCTGCTCTTTTCCAGTCAGGTTGCTCCTACCAGCTGATACTTTGTGTTACCAGTCCGGATCAGAGTGTTCCCAGCTTCTCGGGGGCCAGTCTGGATTAAAAGTTTGCTACGCAAATAAAGTGGCTGCATCTGGTTAGAGTAATACTAGTACTGCACGTATTTTGGAAAGCCAAAACCTCATTTTCCCTGGGCGGAGTTTTAAAAATCACTTGATCAACACTTCCACTTCTAATCAGCTAACCTAGTTCTAACTAAATTAAAGTACCTTCATCTTCCTTAAACTGAATCTTGACAACTTTCATCAATAAAATTGCTATCATTAAAAATTGCCATTTATTAAGAGTCATACAGTAATCTTATCAATTAGTAATGGACAGTAAAATGTTCCCTACTCACTTTATTCCTGAGTTTCAAGTGCATCAGTTACCTTGTCAAGGGAGATCCAGAACCATGAGACTGCCCACTGCAACAAATGATGTAAATAGCAAACACAAGCTGAAAATTATTTATGTAAAGAATTTGGAATACACTTGTAAATAGGAAAGATATTAAAAAAAAATGCAAGAATGGTTGGTGAATTGTGTAGTGATCCTAAAACAAAATTATTTGTTACAACTGTACTAAATATGGACCAGCATTTAATTTTCCTTTAAGCAAAGTATCTGTTCTAGTATCAACCAGTTCTATAGCTTGCTTGTTGATTTGCTTTTGTGGCGCATACCCAGTCTCCTGTAAGCGGTGTACAGTATTGCCAGTAATTTAACGTGCTGTGTTGTAATAGTGTCTTTGAGGATCTGGTATTCTAGTCCATCAAACTTCTAGCAACCTTTTTAATTTCCTTGAAACTAATTTGGTGACAAAATACCAGACAGCAATGTTTTCCAGCAGTCACTTTAGATAACTGTGGAAAGTTATGCAAGTCTAAACCAGATAGAAGATTCAGAGTGAGAGTGCCTACATGTTGTAGAAGATACAATCATGAAGCAGAAAGGAATGAAAAATTATTATTCATGAGAGAACCGTATTTATACAAACTTTCTTGTGTACTGTCAGGCTAGATCAGACTTTCTCAGCTGAGTCAGCTGAATTCTGCTCCCCAGAATTCACAGAAGAAGGAAGCCTTAGTTTCCTCATTATGAAGCCAATATAATGTTGGAAAAGCAGATGAGAATTAGATCCTAGTTCCATAAATCTCTAATATCTCAGTGATGAGATCCTGTATGTGTAACCCTACAGGGATGTTTAAAGGATTCTAGGTGGATTCTTTGCATTACTTGGTCAATGATCTAGAAATCTTCCAGATTCCAAAGGGCATGTAAAATGAGATCATGCAGGTAGCCAGGTAAGGCCTGGTTTTCTGTTGGTTTTTATATATGGGTTTTATTTGGTTTGGGTTTTGGTTTTGGATTGTTTTTTTTTTTTTCCTCTTATACTGATACTAAAACTTCTGTTTATTATACTTACTGGAAATAGTTTTAAAATAGTGTAGAATCCATTGAGTTGCATGGATACCCCTTATCTACAGGCATTCAAGAAGAGAATCATATTGAAAAGGTCAGCCTGACCAGTAAGGAACTTAATCAGGTGTTTTATTGTGTGAAACATATTTCTTTGGATTCTTTTTTCAGTAATCACAATATTTAAAGGTAAAGTGGAAGAAGTTGAATTACCTGTGGATAAAGTAGACATCATCATCAGCGAGTGGATGGGTTACTGTCTGTTCTATGAGTCAATGTTAAACACAGTCATCTTCGCACGAGACAAGTGGCTGGTAGGTGCTCTGCATGTCATACTCCTTGCTGGAGCAACCGTCATTTATTTTCTGACTGCAAGCCTTCCCTCTCCTACTGTCACCATAACAAGACACAGTTACATCTCCAAGTGCCATTTCTTAGGCTTTAACAAAAAGATTAAGCAAGGGAATCTCAGTGGAAGAGCTTTGCTTTTGATAACTACTGGTGACATTTGTATAAACGCTATCCAGTGACGTTGCCACAGGCTGCAGGAGTTGCTGAGGTTAAAGCTGATGTGACAATCTGAAGAAAAACAATAAAGGCATGCAAGGGGTGCTTGTCTGGTTTTCGTATGTGCAGTTCAAAATGTGATGTCTTTGTCAGGTGAATAGATTACGAGATCCATTTCCCCACAATTCATCAACAGAAACCTGGAGGGCTAATGTTTCCAGACCGAGCTGCTTTGTACGTGGTAGCAATTGAAGACAGACAGTACAAGGACTTCAAAATTCACTGTGAGTAAATGCCCAACAGTAACCCTTTTCTATGGCTATTTCCCTCCAATATTTGATTTATCGTGGCCTACTGTAATCTCTTTGCTGGCAAAGTTTTGCAAAAGCCAAGAAATCACACTGACCAGGCCAGAATTTCAATATAAAGATGAACACCGAGAGAATGCTAGTCTGGTGATAAATTCAGGAAACTTGCAGTAATTTAAAGTGTGCAAAGGAGAGATGCAGGAATAAGTTGATGTAGGCCTTGCTTAGAGTTATATTGATATCTCTACCTCTATTTTAATACGTGGATTTTAGAAGATTTAGTTTTGTTGTTGTTTTGATAAATACATCATCCACCCACTAAACTGCCATTAAAACTGGTAATATTCACTTGCCATCTAGGTGCTGTTTTGTTTTTTTTTTAAATGACAAGAACAGAAAAATTAATAAGATGCAGATGAATTGTAAAGGTTAAGAAATAAGCCTAGAAAAAAATTATATCCCAATAATAAGCTTGTCAATAAGAACAAAAACTTGCAATGTTTTTTAAACTTTTTGAAAAACTCCATGAGAATTTTTAAATTAAAAATAAGGATCAGATATTTCCATTTTACTTTATTGTGAAAAAAAATTCTAAACTTTTTAAATTTACTTCATAGATGCATAAAATGGACTTTTCCTTTACATTTGACAAGTGGGTTTTTTTCCCTTGAAGTTTCATTGAATAGCTGGTGCTGTTGGTGACATCTGCAGGTCACCTAGTCCAGCCTCCTGCTCCCAGCAGGCCAGACTTCACCGCTGACACAGGTCACTCAGGGCCCTGCCCTGCAGGGTCAAGAGATGGGAATTCAGTAGCTTCTCTGGGCACTTGGTCAAGTGCTGAAGCACCCTCAGGAGTAAACGTGTTTCTGAATATCCTGTCAGAATTTTCCTTGCTGAAACTTGCCTTTATGGTTCCTCCTCACCTGAAGGGAATCTGACTTTTTCTTTGTTTCTGTAGCAACAGATAGCAATTAGATCCCACCATTAGCCTTTGCTGTCCCAGGCTAACCAAATTCAGTTTTCTTGGACACTCTTCATATCTTAGCATGTGGTTCACTTTCATCACCATGGGATCATACTCCTGTTTCATGTTCAACTTGTTTTCCCCAAGGCCACCCACATTTGGATTTATTTGGTCATAATAGTTTTGATGAATAAGTTCTACATTATTTCATTCTTTTTCCATTTTTTCTTTTTTGACTTTTATTTATTTTTCAGAGCTGGCCAATTTCACTTAAAGGCATTTTCCATTGGGAGGGGGTAACAGAATTCCCAAGCAGTTTTTTAAATTAAGGATACAGGCAAAAGCTTGTGTAAAATTAGTAGATTCAGTCAACCTTTAAATGAAAATGCCTGTCTCCTCATTCCTTACCTCTCAGCTCCTCGCAGAAAAGAAACTTTGGTGTTTCTGTAATCAAATTCAGTGCCAATACATGGAACTGCCAATGGGTCAAAACTACCATTTTGGGTCAAAAGCAAGCCCAGTGCAGTGGGGCAGTGACAAGAAGTCTGTGTAGGTGCCAGGGAGAATTAGATCTACCCCTCAGGCACAGCCTAGATTTTTCTCCTCAGTTATGTGATCACCTTGACAGCTAAATTCCTTACAAAATGTACAAATTCAAAAGGATGTATGAGGCATCCATTCTGTAAAGAAGTCAAAGCCATTTTGGACTAAAAAAATCCCTTATGCCTTCTTTCACCTTGCTTTTGAATGTCTTCCTTTCTGTGCCGTGATCCTTTTTCTTTTCTTACAGACCATACGCCTGTTTTTGACTCATTTATTTTTCCATCATTTAAAAAAAATGTTTCAGGTTCTTTTTCTCTTCTGAGATGTTGTTTTCCCTTAAGACACTTTCTTTCCTGATTTCACCTCTGATTTCCTTTCCCCCCTCACTTTTTATACGTCTGTGTCTTCTTCAGTTATTTCCATCTCAATACCTATCTGCACCACCACCTTGTCTCTCTTTTCAGTTTATAAATCCTTGGTGGTGTCTCCTTACATTTCAATTTTTCATTTCTTCTTTCTCTCTTAAGGTGGATAGAGTCTTGCCTTCGTATGAGATGCAGGGCTGAGCATTTCAAAGGGCACTCAAGAACCGTCATATTGATTAAGAAATAATGCAATATGAGGTTTCTATAAGAAATCTTACTTCTGACTTCCCAAACTTTATTAATGCCACAGAGTACTACTATAGTCAATTACTCTAATTTCCTGCAAAATGTAAAACGTATAATTTTATCTTTTAACTGCTGCAACAAGTCTCTGTCTAATACAGACTGTGGCACATATTTCAAAGGCAGGCCATGAAGTACATCAAGAGATGGAAGCCCCAACAACTCTGTTAATAAATTGTTCCTTCAGGGTTTCCTAGTTAATCTTTTCTGAGTAACCACGTAAAAACATATGGCTTCTATAAATACAATCTGAAGTTCCCACATGCTCATGATGCCTGAAACGGAAGTTTTGATCATCAGCTCCCCTGAAATATTGAGGAACTCACAGCCCAATAAGGAGAGAACATATCAAAGAACTGTTCATGTCTACATTTGTTCCAATTTAGAAATATGCAGATTTTTTTGCTCATACTATATTTTCCATTGTAGTCCTCTGGGAACACCAGTAGCTCTAATGCTGTGCTCTGAAAAAACAAGACTTTTCAAACATGCTCACTATTGTTGTTTATCAGTTTACCTTGCTTGTGTTCAAACAATTTTTTAAAAAGTTCACAGCATTCAGTTTAGACTTTCTGATGGAGCACTGAATGGACCTTGACTCATACGATTCATTAGACTAAGATTTCACTTTTTTGGAGGTTTTTGTTTTCATTTTGTTAAGCAATCTCAAAAGAAAAGCCAATGTACTTTTCAATGTTTCAGTGTTTCAATGTTTTCATTTTGTTCAAGAAAAAAACCCCAAACCTTGGCAAGATAAGAAGCATTTATTAGAACAATCAGAAGAACAGTTCAAGTATAGAAGATGAGTATGGCTTTTAAATCTTTTAGGAAGTGGACTTTTTTCTTTTTTGTCATGATGTACCTGCAGATTAAAATTTGGATTCCCCCCAATACTGAAATGCACCTGTGATTCTTCTCCTGTCAGTAATTCACTTGCTGAAACTAAGACTACTTAAAGAATTAAAAGAGCTGATTGAATAGTAATCTATAAAAAAAGAAAATATTAACCAGAATGGATAGGAAAAGATAGAATAATCTTAGCAACTATTCCCAAGTCTGAACCTGACATATTATATGATTTTGGGCAACACTCTCAAATGTCTAAAGCCATGAAAATCATTGACAAATCTCATATGACACAGTTTTTGGGATGCCAAAAAAACAAGGGCCAGTTGTTCAAAGATGTACAATGAGGGGGTTGTTTTGCCACAGTTGCATTATCTGTAAAATAGCAATGATGACATAGACAGCTGGTGCAGGGAGCAAAGAGCTGAAGAGGAGAGCTGAAAGTTAGGGGATAGTAGAAATTCTTTCAAATAAAAGATGTGTTGAGAAACAAAAAATATTTTTATTATTACTGCTAATCTTTGACACATCCATTTGCATTGACAGGGTGGGAGAATGTGTACGGCTTTGACATGACCTGTATTAGGGATGTTGCCATGAAGGAGCCTTTGGTGGACATAGTAGATCCAAAGCAAGTGGTGACCAATGCCTGTTTAATAAAGGTTTGGTAATTCCAAATATACCTAATTATGAATGTTTACACCTAACTGTAGGATTCTTTGGAGACTTGCTGCTTATGTTTTACTACTATCTGTGTATGCTTCTAACTAGCTGCGGAAGCCATCATCACAGAATGCCATCACACTAAGAAGGAAAACTGTGCAGTTTTAAATTACTCAGTACTAGTATGTTGCACATGCCCAGTACTGTCACCTGAGCTAAGCATGAACATTGATACCTTGATCACTTACAGAACTCCCAAAAGCAAGATGCTACTTGTAAATCTGTACTCATCTGGCTACTGCTAATTGTAACTTAGGACTCTTACAAATTATACATGTGCAAATACTGGATAATAGCGACATGGTGTATTTAGATATGAATTTTAATTGCCCTACCTTCTTGGAAACAGAGGTTGGAAATTACTGAGGGAATGCTGCTGAGAAGAAGGGGTAAATTACTTCTGTTTGCAGTAAAATAGGCTGAAGCATCAGTTTCTGAATTGGTCAGCTCTGATGAAATAACTCTAATTTACTCCAGAGCTTAAGATCAGAATTGGAATCTAATTTATTTTTATAACTTCCTAATTCCTAGCCTTATCCAGAGTGTTACTTCTTCTCTGCCAGCCTCAACATCTGCAGGCAGAGGTTAGCTTGTACCTTGTTTTACATATAAGACAGAATAGTCACTACTCCCCGTTCACAAGACCAAGTTCAGAATCCATAGCCTGCAGGAATACATGAAAGCTCTAAAATTCCTTCCATGTGAGGGACTCCTGCTCCTGTGGGACTACACTCATAAATAAGGCTGTCCACATCAATAGCAGTGGTAGGATCAGTTCCACGAATCCAAGAGTATCCTCATTTATCCCAAAGACTCAGTTCTAATTTTTCCCTTTTGCTTTTTGCCAGTAAGAAACACAGCATTAAGCATTCCCATATGCAAAAAGGAAAGACATACCATTAGTCTGCAGAACCTTTACTGAAACCAGCAAAAAGGAACAGAAGTAAAAACTCTGCGTGTACATATGCATGCACAGTCCATCTGCACTGAGGGGAACACAAGACAGTTGTGTCTGAAAACAGCCTGAGCCAGAGCAATTTAAAATTGGAACACACAGAGAATAAACCAGCATTTAGACTGCCTAAAATGTGTCTGGAGAGTGAGAGATCAGGTGGCAAAATGGGTTGGCTTCTGTGGAATAAAAAGTGATAAAAGCTGCATGCCCTTAAGTAAAGTGCAAATCTAACACTTTCTTTGGAAGGTCTTTGAAAGCAATTGGGTTTAAGAAGACAGACACAATTTTTCAAACTCTTCCTATTCAGGTTTTATATTTAATTCTACACAGCCTGACATCTTTTGTCCATACGCTGAGTGGTGCTTTACCAGGTAATGGCACCTTGGGAGCAAAGTGGGTAATAACTACACAAGCAGAAACCACTCTCTGTTCCAGAATCTGTCCCTAATCTTACAAACATCCCTAAAGAAAGAGAAGATTGCCAATGAAAGGCAGGAAGGAAGCAAGCTTTTGTTCAAGTTAGCATTATGGAAGCAGGAATAACTGAGTCTGCGTTTCTTTTTTTAATTTAATTTACTTTCGCATCTGCTTTATTTATATAAAGTGTATTTCTTTGATCCTGGAAATATTTGTGAATTCAGAGAATAATATCGGCCTAAGAAAACATTTGAGGATAAACAAAGCAATAATCTTTCATTATTGAAATGTTTTATTGTAGCATTTCAAGATCGCACAGCTTATTCCTATTAGATTCATAAAGGGATTTTTTAGAGCTGTGTTCAACCCAAAGCCAGCTAACTTAGGGTGCCTACCAGAGGAGCCTGGGTTCCCTGTACATTAGCCAGTGGATGGACTAGTCACTAGATGCATTCCTAACAGACCAGTCAGAGCCCTGTGCTTCTGCAGTTATTTCAATTCACAATTTAGATGCTCCAAATCATTCTACAAAATCAGCAAAATAAGACATCAAGCCCTGCATGCTGTGTTACCATGACACACATCTAGAATGCTGGAGACTGGAGTAAAATTTCCTCCTCTGTACTCTTCAGGAATTGTATGTAACCCAAGTCTTGAACCCTTCAAGGAACTCTAGACACAAAGCCATACGTGCGCTGAGGGTGGTGCATGCAGGGAATACAGCATCTTCTCTTGTTGTAGAAGCAATTCCCCTTTGAATGATCTCTTAACTATATCCCAGGGGCACAGGAGTTTTCCTGGCAAGCAGGCGTCCTCTGTTGAAATTCCAAACCAAATTGGCCAGGGAGAGCAATGGGACCAAAGCATCTTCAAACCACCAGGGTCAATAACTGATCTCAGGAAAAGCATCAGAGTGTCCTTCTGAGGGCCTACTGCTTGCAGTAACATTGCCTGAAAAAATGGAAAAGTTTGTTTCAAACCCAGTAAAGCAGCTGTGTTTTCTTCTCTGATCCCCTTGCATATTAGAGAAATACAAATGGGTTTGAGTTGACCCAAAACTTTTTCTCGATGTTGATTTTGATTTGGTGTCGGCATCAGAGACTACAATAACAATAAATCAGTTGTTCACACAGCTGTAGAAGAACCTGCAATGAGAGAGTGGCAAAAACTCACAAAACAAGACAAGAATGAAGAACAGGCCACATCCAGTTTATAATGAAAAATACTGTTGGACTTTCCTGAATATCATCGCCTATCTAGCCACAGAGAAAGAACAAGAAGAAATAAATCTACTTTTATATTCCCATTTGTCCCACACTTTCCAGGAACAGCTTAAAGCTCCTGCAAATCACACACTGCTTCAAGATTACACAGTTTAGTGCTACTTAAAGCACAAACTGCCTCCCCTGCACAAAACCAGAAATTACGCAGCGTTCTTGTTTATCACAGAACATAGCATAATAGCAAAAAAATATTGACCTATATGCTCAAATATCCAGTTCTTTGAGAAGTTTCCTCTGTTTTGCAAATACCATGATCCACGCGTATGAAGTCTTATTTCAAAGGATCTGCAGTATTTTCTGCAAAAAGGTACTGTTGATCCGGCCACACAGGCAAGGCACTTGTCTGTGGCCTCCAGTGAGTCCCATGTTCTTCTCCCATAGTTGCCTTGACCCATGAGGTTTAGGACAAGGCATTCCTCATGAGACTTTTGCTCCACTGCAACTTCAGTGAACTACACCACATTCCTTTCTCCCAGCTTCTCCGAAGGTAAAGCAAGAGGCACCTATGCCACTCATTTCCCATTTTTCTTCCAACACTGCTCTTTTTTTCTTGTTTTTCTTCTCCTCTGTTTTCTCCACATGAAAATCTCCCTTCCCTTTCCTAAGTGACTTTCCCTGTCACTCTTTCCTTTCCAACAGTTCTCCCCACAGTCTTTCTGCACCCTCAGATTTAACTCCGCCTATTCCTCCCTCTCACCCCCCAAAACCAAACAACATCCTAGTAATTGTCAGGCATTTCCTTCTGTGCAAAGAGGAGAAGATGGCAGAAGAGGGGCCCTGGCAGGAGAGTGAGGTCTGTGTTATCTAGAAGCCATAGCTACACTGGCTTCCCTGTTATTTCACCTAACAGAAAACCAACATATACTGCAATATCTAGATACGCCATTCTTCCTTTCACTGCTCTCCCAAAGCACCCAGAATTTCATGTTGTTTCTTCTCTCCCCACATTAATACTGTTGATTCCCTGCACTCTTTACAAAAAAAAGAAAAAAGAAAAATTATTTTCTTTTGGAAAAGTGAATGTGTTTTGGGGGCTGACTGTTGCATTCAGTGCTCCCCTTACATCTAAATGCATGTGTGTAACTGACAATATAGGTTATTTTCTCAGTGCTTGTCAGAAAAGAGGGTTTGGTCCTTTCTCCTTTCCCTAGCAATTAATTGTCCTTCTCTACCTTCAGATCAATCCTTCTCCTGAAGCTGGAAATACTGCTTGTACCAATGCCAGCTGTTCTCCAGCTTCTACACCAGTTCAGCACCTTTACCTGCTATGATGAGCACTGCCTTCATCATATCCAATGTTGAGGTGACCATTTCCCCCTTTGTCCAGACCAAGACAGCTGGTACAATGGGAGAGAGGAAGGGGGGGAAAAACCCCAATCCCACATTGAAAAACAAACAAACAAACAAAAAACCCCACCAAAACCAGACATTCACTGAGATTCAAAACTTTAACTTTTCTCCAGGCTCACGCAATCCTAGCTGAGTAAGCTGACTGGCTGGAAAGGGGATCAGAAAAGAGATGCAGTGGCAGTCTAGAAGTAACCTTCATCATGATTCCCTGAGGAAACAGGTCAGGGAGCAAGTCAGTATTTTTCCCATCAGCAACCCTGATTCAGGGCTGTTTCTCTCATTAGTTAGGTTGCCTTCAGGTAGGGTGATACCATTTGAAGAAGAAACACATAGCAGCTGGCAACACCACATCTCAACCTCACTGTCATTATCCCTGTGATTCTAAATGATCTTCTATACATCATCTGCTCAATCCTAAAGCAATTTGTGCCACGGGACAGCTCAAGAACAATTCTTTATGCAGTGAATGTGAAAACTGGACCTCTCTCTGTCTCTCTGCAACAGGGACGTGTAGCATGGGTTGTCTTGTGCTCTTTCACACAGTGTCAACCACAGTCTTGACCTTCTTAATTAGCCGATAATTCTGATACTTTTGATGATAGCTAAATATATTTTATTTTTGTAGTATAATTAAGAGCTGTATTTTGATCAGATCCCTGCTTAACTATGTGCAATTTGTTTTTGTTGTTTTTGAAGTCTGAATGAAATCTGGTAAATCATGACTTTTCCACATATTTTATGCAAAGATAGCATTTGTTCCCTGTGCTGTTAGCTGTAATTAATATTGAATAAGCAGTGACATTTAATATAAGAATATATAGTAGCCAGAGTACGATTCAAAGAGATCACCAAAACATGATCAGGCCAGTTTCAAAACTATGTTAATTAATAAAAACCCCCACATTCATCTCATACCTTGCATAGTAAAAAAACCATGTTCCTGTCCTTAAAAAAATGACTGCAGAAGTGACTACCATTTTATCCAGCACATCTGTTCAATATTTCTGAGACATTTCTACTAACTTCTTTAATAAAAATATTTCTTCATACTGCTTTTGGTTCCACTTTAGCCTGCAGAGCCAATACAGCTCAGAGAGAGGGAATTAGATCCTGTTTATGTGCCTCATCATCGGACTTAATTCACAATTTCCCCACAGCGATACCACTAAAAAGCCATCAAAAATTATAGAACTCTGCAGCTATCACCCACCAGCCCAGTCTAGCTTGTCAAAGCAAATTTTGCAGGTTGCTATGGAAGTCTGCCAGGAGACTTCAGAATTTCTTATTCCTAGTGTGCTTTTTATCTTCTTTAGAGAGAAAAAAACCCCACCAAACATTTTAAGGCTGTCTCAACTTTAAATGACCACCTAGAAGCATGGCTCACTTATAAGCACTAGTGACTCAGGGTGCCATTGTAATGTAGTAGAAGAATTTTCATCACGGTTAAGTTGTTCTTGAGCCATACTGCTAATCAGAGAGGCCAAAACTATAGCTTGCTTAAATCTTCTCACCAGTTTTCTAAGTCTCAGAAACACATCACGTGTGGTCCATGCAAAGATCTCAGTGACTGAAATATGGCTGCGTCTTTTGATGTGTATTTTTGCAGTCTTCTACATTATAGAATGCAATTGCTGGAAGAGCCCTCTATTGTGCCCTAAAAGAGCTAAAAGAGCCCTCTAATGGACATTCTAGACTCTGCTCTCCATTTTTGCAGTGTGAGTTTGAAGTAGTATTGGTGAGGTCAGTGATATGATTCCTGGCTTATGTTGGTAGAGCAGAGGAAATTTGGATTTCTGCCTACAAAGTTTCTATTTCTCTATATGCATGAGCAGTTTTGTTGTTAATACTGACTTCCTGAATAATAGAGAGAAAAATATTTTGGAGGTATCTGGCTCTTGCCAGATATGCCCTGACACGGACAATAAGGACAGTGAAGCCAGATACACTTAGCAGGATATCAGAAAGGGCACAGATAGGAAAGATTTCCCATAGCATTATAATACAATTAATAGTATTTCACACTTAGTATCCTCCCTGTCATGACTATGAGTTTCGGAAACAACCCAGTTAAAACCAGTACCCAACTGGGAAAATCAGATCCATCTAAAAAAACCCTCCGTTTAATCCTTGAACAGTGAGATTTAAATATTGATGGAAATAAGCAGTCTTGGAGACTACATCATTGCCCCCAACTACTGCAATGAAGCCATAGTATGATTGACATGATCTGCTTCTGTCTAGTTCAAGAGTAAGATCCCTGTGCTTACTGTTTGGAATTGGTTATCTGACGCAGGACTAGAAAGAGTTATCAGCAAAAAGCAGGCCCCTGTCATGCCTCTAATATTTTGACAGCTTCATACAGTCAAAGTGTATTCCCTTCCAGAGATGCTCAAACACATCAGAAGTTTATTTTTATTAAAAACCCAACTCTGCCATCTTTCCGCATGCTGAAAGTCCCTGTTGACGAGAGGTCTTAGAACTGGGATCTGTAGCTCGCTTTCAGCATCCATTGTGCCTATATTTGTCCAAGCACATTTTAACCTTAGTTTGCTCCAGCTCCCGCAGTCCCTCCCTGCCATTCCCAAGGACACACACTCTTCTCTGACTGGCCTCTCTCACCACACACCGTCAGCCTGGTCAGATAACTGGATCATGTGCTGATCTTTTGATATATTCAAATGTACCATCGATTCCTCACAGTGTTGAAGGGCTGCCACTTGTCTTTGTTGATGATCATTAAATAAAATGCTTAAGTACATCACTTCACATTTACCTTAGAGTCACAGACATGTGCATTTAAGTACCTTTTCCTTTCTCCTCGAAACAGGAAGTAGATATTTATACAGTAAAGACTGAAGAATTGGCATTTACTTCTGCATTCTGCCTCCAAATTCAGCGTAATGATTACATTCATGCACTGGTCACCTATTTTAATATTGAATTTACGAAGTGCCACAAGAAGATGGGATTTTCTACAGGTAATCTGTATTTCTTTTAATTTCTATTGCTATTTGTGTATCAGTGCTACTGGTCAGAGGGTACATGAAGGTTTACTGTACCACCAGGTTTGAATTTCAGTGATAAAAATTATTGTCACTTTGGGGGAGGTGAGCAGGATGGGGAAAGCACAGCTGCTTGTAGGAATTCTGCAAAAACAAAGGCAAGATTTCACAATGGCTACCAAGCTTAGAGCTCAGCAGGAATTATGGTCTAGGAGTTTATGGCCATCACCAGTTCTATCTAAATCCTGTGTCAAGTTTCTCAGATTAGACAGGTAATTGTTGGCTCATGGAGAGACAGCGGTTCTGCATCCTAGTTTCCCCCAAATCCAAAACTCAACAAAAGCTCTTGCTTGTCTCAGAGTCTAGAACAAAACCATTGTTTTTTCCCAAGATATAATCACACACATACTGCTTATGTAAGTCGGCTCTAACAACCCAAATGTGAAACTCTTAACTTACCTTGGCGAGCAGATATTGAAAGGAATAACTCCACTCCTCTAAGGCATCGTTTGCCAGAGTGAATAAACCAGCCAGTGTTGCAAAAAAGTTTAAAACCTCATGGCTGCTTTAAAGACAAGGACAACAAATTACAGTTGATGCTGGTTGCAGTTAGCACCATTATGCAACTCAAACAGGTCTAAATGGGACCTGATATTAGTTAAATATGATTAGAAATCTCTTTTTTTCTCCCTTCACAGGAGCTCTCAATCCTTTACATGAGATTCAAAGCTCAAAGTACTTTGTTAAAATACTTATTTAAATTTCATTCTGGAAGTATAACCATAAGGATGATGTTATTGGTACCTCAAATTCTTATGTTTTTCAGTAACTGTGTTTCCCTGGTCATTCTATAAATGTGTTAGGCTATAGTATTTCCCACACCATGACAGGCATCAATATGTGCTGGGAAACGAAGTGTAGCTAGGGAGGCATGACCAATCTGTGAGGCACTGCAGTGGTATCCCGAAGTGCTAATATTTCTGAGTTCGTGCTGAACAAACTTCTCTAAGGTGGAAAATAAGGTTTTAGGCCTTTGCTTTTTTCCACAGAAGGCTGATTTTTTCAGCAGAAAGCAGCCCATTAATCTTTTCTAAAAGGTAATATAGTCAAACCTCCAGTTTTCTGTAAAAAAATAGCTTTGAACGAAGGGTGTAGTTACTGGGTTGTGATGTCAACCAAAACGTACCTTAGTAAAGGAGGCCCACTTTCATTGCCAGAACTACATGACAGGTCTTTTATATCATTGGGAATGCGGCTTCGTATGTAAAGGGATATTGGAATGTGTTTCTGGTTTATGTGTGCATATAAACATACATGCTTTAAGAAACTTTTGTTGAATAGATTAGGATATTTGATTAATGTTTTCCAGTCAAATGTGTCCCATCAGCAAATCTGGCCCTCAAAGCCAGTCATTCTTTGCTTGACATCCCAGTGAACAGGCATCAAAGGGGGCAAGGAAAAGGACCCACTATGTTATTGCAAGGAGCTGTTTGTCTGCAGAGTAGACACAGACTTGCTCCAGTATCAGTACAGCAGAAGTGGCTGGGATTCTTCCTGCCTACTGAGTGTATGGAATAAAGAGGGCTCACTCAGGCACTTAGAAAATGTTCTGCAAGACCACCACAGGTGGGCTTAGCTTCCCCTAGCACAGAGAAAGTGAGAACTTGAGGAAGGAGAGAGGTTAAATGGCATCAGAGAGAAGAGGCTACATTTGGACAAAAGCCTAGGGCAGATACCAAGTTTGGCATAGTGTTTTCTTACAGAGAGGTCTTTGCAGACCCACCTCAACTTGTTAGTAATTGAGATTAACAGTCATTCAAACTGTCTAGACACATAGCCAGAAATTATCTGGTAAAATACTTTTCCTTTGGAAGGTATCAGTTTGCCAACACAGTTTCTGAAAGAAGTTTGTTTATATCAGTCTTCTGACTCCAGAATTTTGGAAGAAAAGAACTTTTAAAAATTCCTGTCCTGACAGTTGTTTAAAAAGCTGTATTATTTCCACAGTCACAAACAATTTCTAAAGTCAAATATTTCTCTGAAACATTGATGTTGAAATTAAATGATATTGTTTTATTAAACAGTGTTAAGATATTACTAGCATGATTCAATACAATGGGGCCTTGTCTGCCTCAAAAAAGTGACTGGGGAAACAAATTTATCAGAAGCTTTTTTGCAAAGTCAAGAAGTCTTTGAACTTGTACAGCTGTTCTTAGGTTCCTAGATGTTCTGAACTGCAAGAATGCTAGGAACAAGAAGGAACCAATGCAAGTTTATTATGCACTGCTCAAAGATTTGAATTTAAATCAGAAACAAAAATAAAAAGGAAAATAAGAACCTGAAATATAAGAAGGTCATTAAAGTGATTCTGCTAAACGAGACTAGAAATTAATTTAGACCAGTATCCACCTCTGGCAAACTGCCCATAGCATATGCCTTTAAAAAGTCCCAAAACAGGTCAAGTGCCCTTTCCCCAGCTGTATCCTCCTGGAAACTACAAAATCTCCTGTTCCGCGATCAGGAGTCAAAGGTGTTGTCTGTGTCATTGTGATGGTTTTAGTTTTTAGATGTCATAGTTTTTGATGGACTTTTCTTTTGAGGTTTTGTGTAGTTGTTTTTTGAACTAATTTAATTTCTGACATTCAAAGCACTTAGTGGTAAAAATTTACCCAATTTGAATGTGTGTGGGTTGAAAGGAAAGCATCAAAAAAGTGCCTATCAAGCCCAGTAACCCCCGCTTTGTGGAATCCTCCTTGCTGGGTGTGATTCACATCTGACATTTTCCAGCAAAAATGAGAAGACAACCCATTGACAGTCAATAGAATTGTGGTGTTGTGAAGCATGTTTGCTAATATAGTATGTAAGTTAAAGCATTCTATGAGAAGAAAGGCTTTTTTCAATTGCTCCCACGTCTTAATTTGATTTGTAAGATAAAGATAAAAGTACTATAAATAATATGCATGTATATTTTTTAGCACCTGATGCTCCCTATACTCACTGGAAGCAAACTGTCTTCTACTTAGAGGACTATTTAACTGTGAGACGAGGAGAAGAAATCTATGGGACTATATCCATGAAACCAAATGCAAAAAATGTGGTGAGTCAGCATCACTGATTCTAATTCCAACTCTACTGATCACAAACTATAATCAACAGTAAACAAAATGCATAAAAGTAAAACAATGAGCATGCTAATGGCTCTAAATTCATGTTTATTAGTAAGAGTTCTAGTCACATCTTCACCAAAGCTGGTGACAGCAATGATAATGCAGTGCTAATGTTACAGAACCCAGCCTGCAAACATGCTAGCATGGAAAGAAAGAAATGATTCAAATATATCACTGAATCAGCTGCCCTCTGCAGTCAGCTTGGCTCACATTTTGTGGCACAAGTAGGCAAGGGTCTCTTCATTCTGTCACTAAAATCAGTGGTAAGATCCCTTCTGCCAACAAATGATGATCAAGAGTAAGTACTTCAGTTCCACATCTATAGCCAGATTTCCCACTCAGTACTCAAGAACTCTCCTTTAGGAAATTAAGCAACAGATTTCAGCTGAACGTCTGTATGCACTCACAGATCAAATGTACTTAAGCTCACTAATCAAGTCATATGGTTGTTTAAAAATTGTGGCTTTCCACAGAAAATACAGATGTTTTATTTAAGACTCAGGCTAAAGCAGCGTGGATATCACACTATCATGACTGGTGAAAAACTCCCTCAATTTCTCTGCCGTGGGGTGAATCCCTCAGCAAGTATGTCAGTGCTTCTTTTAGCTTCTAAGAAGACTATGAGACATGGTCTGATGGACAATGCCTGCCTGTATAGAAGAGCAAGACACGAGAAGTATGGCTTCTGGGAGAATCAGTGGCATCCTTTTTCCACCAAAACTCTTGAGCAGAATCTCTTCATTTTCTTTTGTAACTTACAGCCATTAAAAATAACCTGGTTAGAACCCATCCATGCAGCCGTTATAAATGTTGAAATATTGCATTTGTTAACTGCAGCAAATCTTAACATTTCATAGCCTTCCTTCTTTGCATTACTTTTTCTTTTTTTGCACCAAATACAGATTGGATATGGTTTTCATACTAGTGTTGATAACAGGGGAAGAAATAAACACAAAATAAACTTGGCATTAAAACGAAGACATTCATGCCTGAAGCTACCGCTTGCTGTGAAAGTAGAGAAATACAGTCTCTTTCCCACATTTATGTTGTCTTTGGGGGACTGGAACATTTTATTTTGGGCTGAATGTATCTGTTTTCTTTTGAGGGAAAGATGATGAAAATATTTCAAATTTATTTGCACAGCAGTAAGCACCTGAATGCAGATTTGGGTGCTAAAATTAATTTGTTCTTGACAGTTATCATAAGACAGAGTGACCACTTTGGTTCAGAAGGATTTCTTAGTGCTTTGTTCTTCTGAAACATGAAGTCTTTCAAAATCTTAAAGAGAGACAGGTTCGTTTTGTTGAACTCTCTAGTGCCTCTTTCCAAAACATACGTCATTATAAGATAAAGAATGACTGACGGCTTCTCTACAATGGGAAGTTTACTAGATCTATTCTGTAATAACTCCTAGTGTGAAAGCCCTTTACCCTAGGTTAAGAGCATCTCAATGGGGGATACCCTTAAAACATTGTTATAGAATACATATGATAGCACAGCATTTCAGAAGCTTCCTGGTTGTAACCAGGACAGTACATCAGCCTTAAGAAGAATACACAAACATGCCCTAGGCATAGATTGTATGGTGAATGCTATTACACATCCTAGACCCTGCTTTTTCAGTATTAGCAACATTTAAAAACAAAATAAGTGAGAAACCACAGTAGGTACCTTTTGAATCTGCAGGTCTTTTCAACCCGAGCAATTATAACTGACTGCGTACACTAAACTTACGGTCTTACTTACATGTTACATTTAAATCTTTTTACAGCGTGACCTGGATTTCACAGTAGACTTGGATTTTAAAGGACAGCTATGTGAAATGTCAGTATCTAATGACTACAAAATGCGCTAGCAAGAAGCCTTTCAGAGAGATGAAGAGGAGAATTTTATCAAGTCCTGAACTGCTGAACTTCAAGCTCAGAACAACTGTTCACAAGATTATTATATTAAATACTGGAGTGTTTACTCTGATGGAAAGTGGTAACCTGATCCTTCTTGCAGATAGTACAGGGGGCTGGGATCCCACTGTGAATGTACAGTATACAGAAGTGTAGCTTTTGTCAAACATATAGGAAAAATAAGCAACAGTCTTGAGTGTTCTGGTTAACTTTAGGATGGCAGAAGATGCATATACAACTTGTACTACTTACTGTGAATTTCTAGTTCTTCCAAGCTTTGCATGTTAAAGATGATAAGGGCAGTTTTCTCACTATGAAAGGCCACTACAGCACATTACTGTGATAGTATTATTGGACTTACATTCAATATAAATGAATATATATATTGTACATGAGAAAAAGATGTCATTTCATAATAGGGATTTGTTTTGTGATTATTTAATTCTCATTATACAGTTATGGAAAGATAATGATGTTACCTCTGGCACTACTCTAGGCAGTGATATATTCCATTAACTGTCCAAAGTTATAGCTTTGGTAAATATTCCATGCAAAGTGTAGATAGGAGCTGGGCATTTACAGAAGGTTCGATAACTATCTTTTTGAATGTCCTCTGGCAAATGTGGACCATTAGTTTTAAAATTCACCTTCACAACTGGATGTCTGTCAGAGCTTTAAAAAAAATTAGCTTTTTATCCTTGAAAATATTCTGTGCTGAGTTTTTATAGCTGGATTTTGCATGAGACCTTCTGAAATCAGACACCTAGTATTTAAATGTGATGAACACAAAGTCTCTGAAATGGTGGGTAATTCATGTTTCTTGGCCGTGCCATATTTCAGTTCTTTGCAAGATTATTGATACAAAATAATTTTTAAAAAAATAGGAATTAGTGTTTTCTTTTGGTGGTGTTTTAGATAAGGTTAAATTGAAAATACTGTTCTCAAGAGTGCCGTGATTTGCAGGAACAAGCTTATGTCTTTAAAAAAAAAGTCTATGGCTTCTGATATTACTAAGATGTCTGTCGCTTTCCCATCCCCTTACACCTCTTGTTTTTCTTACAATATCTCCTGCTTATAGTTAAAATATTAACTGCTTATAATTCTTCATATTTATGTATCAAGTCTTTTTACTATATGAATGTTGACCATTTAATCCCATGTAATTCGTCAAAAACTGCATCATCGGTCCTATCTACCCATTTTCTAGTCTGTCCAGCATTAGGCTCTAAATCATGTTCCACCATGTATTGGATGAGATTGACTATTTTTTTTTGCCTAAAAATCATTTCAATCACCTGCAAATAAAGCATACTTGAAGATGTATTTTGCCAGTATTTGTCAAATTTTCACTTTTTAGAAACCTATTTCTATTGGTTTTCCCTTCACAAAAACTGTACAGTACCTCCATTTTCTTATGGTCTAAAGATTATGGTCCAGGGATTGTATCACATGGTATCTATGTAGAATGAAATTAAACTGTAATTCAGCAGTGAAAGATACTGTTTGCAGTGTAGTTCATCACTGTTTTAAAGCACTTTTCTTTCATTTTCTTGGAATGAGGATGAACAACTTTCCTCACAAAATGACTAGGATTTTCTCTGTTAAATATTGCTGTCATTTTCATAGCTAGATCAACTACTCTTTCAGTAATAGTTTGGACCGCAAAATCCTCTAGAAGTCCCTTTCTACTAACGCTTCTGTGACTCTAGGACTTTAAGGTAAGGAATTCTACCCGATTTTTTCTCAGCCCCCCTCCATCTATATAAGGACACTCTAACAATGTTTTCATCTTCCCCTTTGCCAGCAATCACTGAGCTGACTATAACTGAAAGAGAAAAGGCTCTTGTTTTGTTTGTCTAACTTACACTGGGACAAAACTTCAGACCATCCACTTCTCTTGCCCGCTCCATGAATCTTTAATATCTTACCACAAGTGCCCATTCACTTCAGCGTTGCAAGATTAAGTCCTTGCTGATATTGTTAATGGCACAGTTCTGGCATGATGACCAGACTTCAGCCACATTCAGCCCTGGAAAACTGGCTTGTGCTTTTCTTCACATCAAAAGAATCTCACACATTTCTCCAGCACATAAAGAGAGTCCCTACTGCAGTGCTGAGTATCTTCAAATCACAGTGATCAAAAAGAAAATGTAGGCTTCCAAGGCCATTATAGGTGTTACCTATCTACCACTAAGGTTTGAAAGCATCAATGAATTCAGCATACATAGGGTCTGTTAGGTCAGCATTAGTGAAACCGATATGCAAATAGCTTGCAGGCCAGGTGCAGTCGGCAGATCGGCTTTCCTCAGCAGTCCAGCAAGTCTGGGTAACTACCACAGAGCCTGAGCCTAACCTTCTCAAGGCTTGAATAAGAAGGTCCATTGTGGACTCCAGGGTTGAACGCAAGCCACTGATCTTCAAAGCTTTGCATTAAGATACTAATGACAAAGTGACCGTTGACATCTGAAACAGACATATGTTTAAAGCTCTTCTTTTCCTTCCCATTGACAGGAAAAGAAGATCACAAGCTGAGGACAGAGCATGAGAAAGAAACTGAAATAGAGTTTACACAATATTTACACAAAAGACTGTCCCTGATGAGTAACAAACACAGCACTGGAGAAAAGAGAAAGCACGTCACTTCTGCCTTGACTCTAATCTTAAGGCAAAAGTATTAAAACTCTTCTCAGGGATTGTCCTGTCACTTGAAACACAAAGGAGCAGCTAAAAAACTAGATACTGAGCATGCCTCTACAAGGCATAGTGTGCAATTCCCACTTGCAGTGCTTGTAGGATTAGGAAGGTAGTCCCAAATGTTAAGAGGGCCACTCTGTGTTCCCATGGTTCTCTGCAGAACAGTATAGTAGAACTCTACTCTCACAATGCATTGCTTATTCCCAACATCAACTAGCCGTTGCCAGATGTTATTACAGATTCACCATTCTGGTTTGGTTTAGGTTTTTTGCAGGGCACAGTTACAAGTTTTAGAGCCTTTTTACACTGGCTTAGACTTTTAATAGGGATTGAAACAGTCCAGAGTATAGACAAGAGTATTACCTCAGACAGCATATTTTTACTGCAGAGCTAGTTTGAAGAGTCTTCTCAGAAATAATTTCTTTCAGGATTTGTCTTAAATTTAATATTAATTCATAAATTAATTTACCACATATACGTTTGATTGTAAATAACCAAGAGAAACTTCATTCACTTAGAAGGTAATTTTATAAAGTATACATCACATTCTATGTATATAATGAAGAATAAATTCCCGCTTTAAGAAGATAATCTAGCAGCTATTCTCCTTTACCTGTAAAATACATCCCACGCATACTACTAACATAAGAAATACATATATATAGTAATTTCAACATCTTATCAATAACATTATAAGTGGCCAAATTCATATGAATTGAACTCCGTGTAACAGAGGACAATCTGTTTGTGTTGTATAATCAGTAACTTCAAGTACTGTGCATACTGGTAGATGTAAAGTTCACCATGAGCAGAATACACTGCAAGCCGTTAAAAAAAGTGTAAATAACACATAAGAAAGAAAGATTTACTCAACAAAAGCATGTCCTAGTGTCACTGGTATAATAGACAAAGCAACACAGTACTACAACTACTTTCAAATTACAAAGCCCCGTGACTGTTATAAAACTGGGAAATTAGCTTTTAGAAGGCTGCTTTCATTGGTGAGCATGCTTTTCTTTTGCAGGCAGGAGTAGCAGGAGAGAGGGGTGGGGAGGGTGGTGGAGCAGGAAGGCACCAGCGTGACCTACCTCTTATCAGTCTGTCAGTTCCCTTGTTCAGGTGGAGTCAGGGGCTCAGAACTGCTTTCTCAGCTGAAAGAGTAGATTACTTCAGCCACAGGCAATGACTCCTGCTATATATAGAGAGGATGGGTGAGCGGAGAAAAAAGCAGGTGTTCAAAATGCAAAGGGGACAGCAAAACAGAATAGCTGGAGTTATTTTGCTATAGAACCTCACAGGTACTCTCACAAGGAAGCATTTTATGTTCAACTGGAAATTCTCTTGTTATAATGTGGGACTGTTGGCTCTTGTTCTTTTACTCTTTGCCTCTGAGAAGAACCTGGCTCTGTTTTCACTCTAACTCCCCATTAGATACTGGAAGATACAATTAGTTCCCACCTTAGTCCCCTCATGGTAGCTCCTCTCTGCCCAGTACAACGCTTGACCTCTCTTCCCTGTACAACACTTCATTGCATCCTAGCCTTTCACATGAATTACACCATCCAACCACTTGTTATATCCCTCCCTGCCCTTTTTTCCTTCTAACAGAGGCTAGGTAAGTATTGCCACTGTTACACAATGCTTAACAAATGTATCTAAGGGTTTTGCAAAGAATGGAACTCCAAGACTCTACTTATTGAAGAGAACTTCAGGTTCTCTTACCTTGTTGTGTTGGTGGCATGGAGGACACATTTCATAAGTAATTTTCAGGTTGGCGTACGAGGTATAAGTTTATGCCAGTGTGTGCACTTGCCTGGTTTGAATATACAACAAAGCCTGGTGATTTCTTTTTCAATAGGCATTAAGCATTCACAGACTAGTTCCAACTGGAAAAGTGGGAGGTTTTTAGTCCTTTTTGAAACATTTCCTTTCAACATCGGTCAGAGATCATCTCAGACGTTAATCCGCAAAGCACACAGGCAGGTGGGAGGAAGACAAATCTTTTAGATCATATCTAAACTTCCTAAAAATTAAGTGTGAATTTACAGCACTTACCAATCTTTTAAAAAAGCAACTAAAGAAACAAACTTGATGTTTCAGATCTAATGCAACAATATGTTTGTTTTCTAGTAGTCTCATTGTGAAATAAAAAACCCACATTACTTGAAATTAATTTTTCATATATTGTTTTAGAGTAAAGAGGATGTGAGTCATCAGCTAGAGATTCCCCAGAATATTGGTATTTCTGCACAGTATGTTGACTGAGGTGAGCTAGGGCAGTAGTATGCCTACAGGGAACAAGACTGTTCCCTGCAAGTAGCTCCTGCTTCTTGGGATAGACACAAAAAGGGTAAAAAAGACATGTACTATACACAGCTGAGATGGAGAAAGAGGCAGATCAATGCTCACAGATGACTGCTAAAGCAGAGCACCTGTCCTTTAGCCAAAATGAGTTGAGATGACAACTACAACCAAAAATCAGACTTGCTTCCTCATAGAACATACAGGTTTGGGCTACAGTCCAAGCCTTTCCTCTGAATCACCAAACATGGTCTTCTGGAAGCACAGCAGCCAGCAAAATCAAGCCTGAGCTGAGCCCTGAATCCTCATGTGGAAAACAGAACATCCTCTTTTGCAGTTAGGTTCTGTGCTTTCACACCTAGTCACTTCCATTCACTTAAATGAACCATCAGCATTTCCAGTACAACACAGCCCTAGAACCAGAAATGGACCCCTGTGTTCAGGTCACAACAGAATTTAATCATAAACCATACATGCCCTACCATTTTGATGCAGAAATACTGAATGACAGTCCGAAAAGGCATACGTAACTCATTAATTAACCGTAATTTGTAATGCTGATCAGTTAGCAGAAGTACTTTATTATCTTAGTGGCATATTTTTAACATTTATTGGCATGACAAGTCAATGGCATTAGCTAATGAGACCTGATTAAAGCAAAAACTATTTCCTTCCATAATTGTCTGATTATCCTATAATTGCTATTATCACCACTGACAGAGCATCTCAGAAAAAATAGCTCACTATTTTTCTTGCTTTCCTATGGGATGAGTGTAGGCAGGCAAGCAACCTAAGTGTTGTGTGAAGCTGCAACAGCAGCATGTGATGGATAGCATTTGTATATCAAGTAGATGACAACAAAACACATGATGACAACAAGTTCTGAGCTATGAATTGAGGATATAGAAGTGGCAGAATTAAAAAACTGAAGGCATCTTTTACCAGTAAAAAGGTGGAGATAACTGAGGAAAGACCTTCTGAAAATACTCAGAAAATATTCAGAATACCAGGTAAATTGGTCTGATACCTCTCACTAACAAATGTAGCAGAGACATTAAAGCATAACATTTTATGGGAGAACTTTCCATTTGAGTTCTATTGCTCAATGATACCATTAAACAGGAGCTCTGCTAAGTAGAGGGACATCTGGTCTCCAACTGATCATATGCCTAGACCCTTCCAACCTCATGTTCATAGGCCCAAATGCAGAATTCCCTTGTCCTTGCCGGAACCATTGACACTGTGTTATGTTCTTCCCATCCTTGTTCTTTCAACAGTACTGACACAATATGCTGTTTCTTTTCCTTCATCTTGAGATGTTTCTAGCTTGTGCTTCAGTGATATACAGAAAAAGGGAATCTGCTTATATATAAAAACCATACTTTTCTTCTTAGCTGTCCTCATCTCTTATTTGCCTGTGTGTCTTTTTATCATGGTCCACACCCATGTAATTGCCTGTGGTAGTGAGGATAAACCTAGTCAGCCTGGAGATCCTGCTAGTCCCATGGGGCTTTGAACCTTATGTAGAGTCAGAATTTCAGGAGCCAGAAAGTACCACTGTGGCCTACCAATCTCTTGAGAACGTCTTGTCCAACTCTACTGCTGATGCAGGACAAGCTAGAGTAGGTTGCCCAGGACCGTTTACAGTTGAGTTTTGAATGTCTCCAAGGATGGACATTCCACAACCTCTCTGCGAAAACTATTCCAGTGTTTGACCACCTCCACAATTAAAAAAAGTACTTTCTTGTGTTCAGTTTGGGCCTGTAGCCTCTTGTCCTGTCACTGGGCATGCCTGAGAAGAGTCTGGCTCCCTCCTGTTCATTCCCCACCTCCATCAGGTATTTACACAAACTGATCCTTCTTGAGGTTTCTCTTCTTTAGACCCTCTGGGCCCAGTCATTCAGTCAGTTTTCAAAGCACTTGCCTGTCCAATTATCTAACCTGTGCTTTGTAACCTTGTGAGTGAGGATGTTATGGGAGAAAAAGTGTCAAAAGCCTTACTAAAGTTGAGGTAAACCACATCCATGACTCTCCCCTCATCCATCAAGCTAGCCATCTCATCGTAGAAACCATCAGGTTGGTTAAGCAAAATTTCCCCTTTGTAACTCCATGCTGATCATTCCTGATCACCATCTTGTCCTTCATGTATCTGGAAATGGTTTCCAGGCTTAGTTCCTCCATCACTTCCCCAGGAATTGTCGTAAGGCTTACTGCCCTGTAGCTGTCTGGACCCTCCTTCCTGCCCTCCTGAAGGTAGGACTGACATTTGCTTTCTTGCCAATTTCTTGTACCATAGTCCCTTGAATGCTATGTTGCAGGTGGTGTAGCGGTCTTAGACTAACTGTTAGGCTTTAGTGTTGGTACACAAAGCAGACACACAGAATAGTTTGCTTGACTAAAAGATTATCCGGGGTTTTTTCCATCTGTGCCACAAAAATGCTTGTTGTAAGGAAGCCTTGGAGGTTTCTAGTCCAACTTATTGCTCCAAGCAGAACTTTCCCCAAAGCTATGTCAAATCACTGTGGCTTTGTGTAAAACCTGTCCTGAAAACTTCCAAGGACGGAGATTTTATAAGTTATCAGCAGATTTGATAAAACACATTCTCCTTCAATATAGACCATGCCTTGCTTATTTAGCATTATATTTTGAGACCTGCCAGCAGATAATTTTTAATCATTTGATAGATGTCTGTAATGTTGATTTGTGTGACTCCACTTTCTTGATCAATGGCACCCTACAGAAGTCTAAGTATACTGCATTTGCACAGCTACATTGTCTCCACAGCAATGACAAAAACATGCTTTAGCTACTGTTCTACACCCCTAAGAATCATGTCAATGAGGAACAAACAGCAAACAAAATTTCCACTATTTAATCGTCTGTGTGTATGTTCTCCATTTGCCTTGATGTGAGTCGCAGTCGACTTCCCTACAGCATACCCTACATGGGGCACGGACAAGACAAAGTAAGAGCTGCAGACACTCGTCTGAGTTTAGTAATTCCTTGCACAACCTCCCCTGGGGCTTTTCAATGCATTTCAATGTGGAGGGTGACTCTACAGCATGGTTACAAATAAAAATGTCTATAGCATAAACGTAGAAAGTTTCACTCATCATTCATTTGTCTTTCTCTGCTGACAGGCATGTCATTTAATGCAAATTAGTTTCTCTGGCAGAATAATACTTAAAGAAGTCCTGTCATTGAGAAGCTGCATTAGTGATTGACGGCTTATTTCAAAGGGATGAGCAGCTGCCTTATTACAGCTTCATAATATAAATCCATAAAATACTGGGTTGCTATGACAATTGATGAGCCTTAATAGTCTAGATTGAAAGGACCTCGATCAAAACTGTCTTGTGCAGTACAAGGTAGCTCAGTCATTTGCACCTGTAATGACTGGGAGCAAGGCCACGCAGAAACCGAACAACGCACTCACACTCACAGGGCAACCACACCGAGCTCTGCAGCCGAGTGCCATCTCTCTGAGCTATGCAATGGTAGACTTGAGGCTTTTCAGCCCCCAGCAGAGGTATCCAAACTGCTGTTTGGCTGCAATACTGAGCTCAGCACTGGCCTCCAAAGCCACCTGAGAAACAAGGTAAATTCATTCACATCCAGTTCCACTTATCTGTATGTAAAGATGAGGTTACAAACAGATGAGACAAACACCTTGCTGAGGCTGAAAATGGGCTGCACAACTCTTTAGACTTCTTTTCTCACAAGTGTGATCTTAGCTGTAGTTTTCCACCCATATCCTCCCACTACCTCCAGTATTTGTCAGATTTTGCTGGGCCAGTTCAGCTCACTAATGCAGTGCAAACTGTGTCGTCTTTTTTTTTTTCTTTCTTCTTGAGATGCTGCCAAAGCAGTAACTTAAGCTGGTTTATTGCAGAATTCTAATGACTTTAAAAGGTAAAACGGAGGAGTAATGACTGGCAGGGACGGTGAGTCGCAAACCCACCCTGTACTCTCCCCCCTGAAAAAGACGGCACCTGAGCTTTAATAACAGCTACACATTCCCAATTCATATACTTGATTTGCTCTGCAAAGGTGAGATTTAGGTTGAGTGCTGCAGGAGTGCTGAATGCTGCAAATAGGCAGACTGTGATCTTCCAAAGCTGATAATGTTCACTTTGCAATGTGGTCATTGAGAAGACAGCAAAAAAAAGATGAAGCTTGATACAGTGGCAAAAGACCTGGAAAAGACCTCTATTACATATGCTTGGAGCTAAAGAACACAAATCTCACCACACATGAGATAAAGAGGGCACAAGATAAAACATGGAAAGGCAGGGCACAACACGGCATCACAGAGCTGTGGCTGCTGCTGTTCCTTTTTGCAAGTCCAGCCAAACCCCGAGCTGAGTACATGTTGCAAAGAGGCAGCTGTGCACAAAGTACCAATGTCATCAGCCACACAGAGAGCACAGAGAGCAGCGTCTTCCCTGCACGTCACCCACACACACACAAACAGCAGCTCGATTAATATACGTACCTGAGTAATACTCAGAGCCACATAGTACTCTGTCTGAGGGGCTCAGTTCCACTGGCTTCCCTGGCTTTCCTACTCCCTTCCCATTCTGCCTATGAAAATCAGCCATTTCCTGTGAGAAAGCCCCTCTGAATCTGGGTTCTTCTGGGAAGGGGGAAAGACTTGCGATGATTGTGGTGCTCAGGAGGAGCATGTTGCAGAAGAAGCACTGGAAGGAGACTGATGGCTGCAGAAGCTAAACAGTTTTCCAGTATAGCTGAACTTGTTTGAAACACTTTCCTCTTCTGTGCTTGAAAGGAAAGAAGCAATGCTTATCTGACTAATCAGACGACCTTTAACTTCCAGTACATTTGGAAGGAACCCGTGTCACTAGATACAATATTTCAGTTTAGTTGGTATGTACTTCCCCATATTAACTTAGTATTAAAATAATAGGAATGAACTGCTATCCTTGCCCTGTAAACTTAACCTATGGATTAATTTTTTTCCTTGAGATGTCTATTTTCATTGTACAAAAATCAGATGTCTTTTACCAGTTTCATAACAACGTAACCCACAAGAGAAGACTTCATGACCAGAGTCCAGTTTCATCATGATCTTGGCTTATCTTTACCAAAAAGCTTTTGGG
>Ga0065711_1003607_pt1 | contig 28649 bp, 25 predicted proteins | sample Hoacrofraction12_FD_59098 | JGI IMG/M metagenome (GOLD analysis project Ga0065711, IMG submission 59098) | Hoatzin crop microbial communities from Cojedes, Venezuela - Epithelial fraction 12 v2 (version 2) | ecosystem: Host-associated > Birds > Digestive system > Esophagus > Crop | place... | reverse complement strand
GCCGCTCCTGTGGTGTACGTGGAGCAGGGGATGCCAGGGCTGTGCCGTGCAGCTCCTTCCCGGGCCCCCTGCTCCCGGTGCGGTGGGTGGTGGGGAGGGTCGGCTGCATAGCGAGGGGCTCGGCTGCTGGCCCCCTCCTCCTGAGGCACCTCAGAGACAGGGACCATCACGCAGCCATCGGCCTTGCTGCTCCGCTTTGATGGCGCAGGCAGCATGGGTCTGCCAGGCACAGCTTTGAAATGAAGGGATTGATTTTTGTTGTTGTTTCTAAATGACTTTGGTGGGTGGGAAAACCAGAAGGCAGCTACCCATCGTCTGCACCTTTGCACAGAGCCCGTCTTGGGGAGGTGGGAGGGTCTGTCAAAAGGCTGGGATTTGGAGCACGTGGTTTCTGTGAGTTTTATCAACAAAACATCACTATTCAAGTGCCATTCACCTCTCAAAGGCATTGCAAAGCAATAACCCAGGCTGCTGCCCCATGATCAGAAGCTCTTGCAGTTGTGTGGCTGCTTTACCAGCAACGGCCGCTGCCGTCTGCATGGGAAGCATGCAGGAGGGGTCGGAGAGGGGCAGAGAGCACCAGAGATTTGGGAAGTGGCCGATGCCACAGAGCTTGCTAAACAGGGGGAGAGGAAAAAGAAAATGTACTGCACTTACTGCAATGCGATTGAAAGTCTGTGCCCCAGAGGCGAGTTTTTCTGTTCTTCTGCATCTCGCCTTCCTCTGGAGTAGGAAGCCTCTTTGCTGCTGGATACTCACTAGATCATCTGTAATTTAACGCTTCCTTTCAGCTCTGTCTTTGAGAGAGGTTGTTTCAGTCCCTTTGGTGAGCTGCTCCGTAAATTTAAAAAGCAAACCTTTCTTAGTTCTAAGTCCTCATCTCTATGTAGAAGCAGTCACAGCCATTAGGAAGACGTTACCAGTTATTTTCAAGTTTGTCCTTGAAAATACTGCAGGAAAATTACCAAATATGCAAAGTTGCTCTTGGATTCCACCCTGAGCTGCATATTCATCACCACATTTGCTCCTTAAGCTGCTATAGTACTTTTCTCCATTGTAATCTTTATTGCTTCAGGTGTTCAGATGATACTTTGCTTTTTCATTTAAAATGAAGAAATATGCCTGGTCCGTGGGAAGAGACGGCCGGGAAGGTGTCGTGCTGATGTTGGTTCACCTTGTGAGATGAAGGAATGGCGCCTAAATGCTGGCAGGGGAGCCTGAGAGTCAGAGGGAGGGCAGAGGCAAAGTGTATTAAAATTCAAATGCAGAGGAAACTGGGGAGAACAAATAAAGTGCCGTGCCCTTTGGCTCATCTCCGGAGCCAAGTGCTCTCTGGAATTTCTCTCCCTGTCTCTGGAGGGAAGTGGGCGAGCGGTATCGACAGCCTCATCAATACTCCTTGTCTGCGCAGGGCTGGAGTGGTGTTCGGGTTAATCTGCTTCCAGCTGGGCTGTCCTTCTCTGGGAAACTGCATAAAATGATGCCTTGTCTGAAGGAATAATAAACATTGTTTACTATTGGCACATGAGTGCCTTAAGGATTGAGACGCGTGTGCTCAGAAAGGCAATCCTGTGTCTGAAATATTAATGCAGTGGAAGAGCACATACTCTATTTAACAAACTGAATGCTGCACTAGAACACAAGGAGCCGGAATATTCTGTGTGTGATGCCAGCTCACTGCATGAGATGCTGCAGGCATTTCCAGGATGGAGGAGCGGAACGGACACGCTTTGGCTGGAAATAAAGACTACGCAGGGCTCTCGTCTGTCCAGGTGGCTGCTGATGTTCGCTGTGTCCCATCGAAGGGAGTGCTAACGTTTGCCAGCGGTGCTCTATCTCGTATGTTCTGCCATTGCTGCTGCTTACCTGCTAAGTTTTGGCTTGCTGTGGTGGCAGTAACCTGTAAATACTTCAGAGGATGGAGGAGGAGGCAACGTCTTACCTGTTGTTCCTATGTCCTTCCCCGCAGCTGCTGAGGGTCTGCTCTGCTGTGCTGTGTGCATGCACACAGTTGGCAGTGGCTGCTCAAGTGTTACTGTTGTTCTGCAGATTGCGCTGGTGTTTGGTAGGAGAACCTTGGCGTGAGGAGAAAAAATATCAGGCTAAAGAAAGCGGCCACCCATTGTATATGGAAGAGCTGCGTGGATGTTTTACGGCGAGGTGCTCGTGCTGCCTCTTCCCTTGCCTGCACGCAGTCAGCGCAGACTCATGGGGCCGCGATAGCTGCGGGGCTGCAGCGTGAAACCAGCGCAGATTAAATGGTGCTTTACAAGGCTCCGTGTTACTGCTCTGTTGTCAAAATTAATGGCTAAACGTTATTTTTAATGCACTCCCAGTGTCAAAATCTATCACTAAATAGCAGCAACAGCAGAGCAGATACAGCCCTCTCGTAAGCTGCCTTAAAAGATACCTCTCTGCGTAGTCCCATTTCTGGCTAAAAATAGCTGGTACGTTCAGAGCAGTAGTAAAATGCACCGGGGATGAGACCCTGGGGTTAGCAGTAGTGGAGAGGCACAAGGGATGTCACATTAACCCCACATGGAATAAAAGCGACGAAACATTGCTCTGTCACCCGAGGTGGGCCCGCCCTGGCCAAGCCATCCCCGGCAAGGTCCCTGCAGCTCTCGCGTCCCCACGGCAGCCCCGTTCTGCTCCCGATGCGCAGGAGGGCACCTGTTTGTTCAAGGTATTCACCCTTGCTTTTCTTTAGTATTTTAAACTTGCAACCCGTGTTTGGATTTGAGTTCCAGGTGTTTGGAAGCAGAGTCTTTAGTTATCATCGCGTGTTGTGACAAAAGCCGCCCACGCGCTGTGCCGGGCTGAACGGGCTCTCGGAAGCGACTGGCACTGACGTGCTTTAAAAGTGATTTGTTTCAGACGTGTAAAGATAGAACGGGAACAACGGCAGCGCTGCCGGTGCTGCTGCTCAGCAGAGCGGTGCTGGCGACTTGTGCGCGGAGGAGACGTTATGTTTGTGTTAACTCTTCTGTTTGCCGCTTGATACCAGGACAGTAGTTCTGTACCAGCAGTGAAGCTCATCCACACCTCGAGCATCGGTACCTGACGGCAGGGTGGCCTGACCTGATAAACTGAGCTGCAGCTGCTTGGCATCAGTTGGCTGTGGTCGAACAACAAGGGTTGAGCACGCGTCGGAGGTTCCTGCCCTGCTCGCTCCATCCCCTGTGCCCCTTTCCCTTGGCACGTTCACAGGGAGGTGCACTGCCTGGAAAAAGTCCATAAACACCAATGGAAAAGTAGATTCGCGGTTGCATTAGCTGAGGTGTAAGATCCAGCTGCAGAAGAAATGCGAGGAAGTGACGTGAGAATAGACTCTCTGTGCCTTTTGGGGTGGATCAGAAGCTTGCGGGCGATGCCCGGGGATCCCGGGAGCTGGGTAGCAGGTCTGCGGGGCACCGGGAGCCTGCGAGCTGCCTGCTGAGCTCTGCTGCTTGTGCCATGCTGCTCCGACGACTGGCTGTAAAGAGAGGTATTTTCCTCTCTGCAGGGTACACAGCGGTATGTAGGACAAGAGATATTTTGACTACAGTCAAAATCAATATAGGAGGCGGTAAAGTTAACGATCACATAGCTGAAATGGCGATTCCCGAGACAGAAAATTCATGTCTTGCTGTTCTGGAGGCCTGCAGGTAACTGTCACGCGGGGAGCTGCAGAGCTGAGCCTGGATCCCTCTGGATCGGCCGCTGTGAGAGCAGGGCTGGGAGCCGGGGTGGGCTCCAGCCGCGGGAGATACCCAGTGGGTACCCGTGGTGCCCAGCCGCACAGGGTACCAGTGCCGTCTGCCTGCGTGGTGGGGGCTGCACCGAGGGGACAAACCCAGCCACGGGGTTTTCTGTTCCCTTGAGCAACTGCAGCTTAGAAACCCTGTTCTGTTCTCAAGGGACCTCCTGGGCTGGCGGCCTGAGCCCCTGGCGATGCTTTGGAGCTTTAATATTTCATTGCAAGCGCAGTGGGGGGGAGGTGGACGCGAAGGGTGTTTCTGAGCTCCCCTGGACGAGACGTGTTTTGTGGGGCTGCAGGAGTTCTGAGCTCACACTGCAAAGGAGGATCTATCGGGTGAGATTTTTTCTTATGAAAGTGACTGAAGCAACAACAATGTTGATTATAATTAGAGTTCTCAGGCTTGGACTGGACACTTTGACCCCGTGCGGCAGACACGGCAGCCCCTATCCCCTGCGAGTCGCTGCCTTTGGGTGCAGCAGGTCGCTGCTGTTTGTTTTGCTTGGACCTTTCTAAGTCTTGTTTTTGCATTTTTAAAATTGCAGTCATCGAGATCTGGGAGAAGCTGCTGGGCTTGATAAATGCTTCCAGCCACGTGTGCCCATCTCGTGAGGCTGTCGGTGACCCTGGTGAGGGGATCCCATGCTCGGGGTAGGCTTGGCAAGCAGGGAGGAGTGATCACGGATTTAGGGAAAGTGAAATGAGCTAGTGGTTGCTTGGCTGAATAGATCGTCAGTAATTGCCTTTATGTGTAAGCAGTCAATGTCCAAAACAGTAATATGTCTACCTGTTGCTTTGAAGAAGCCAGTTTCACAGGGGTGAAAATTCAGCTGTGTGCAATTTGGAATTATGGGCACGTATCTGTGTGCCCAGAAAGTCACAAGCATGAGTAGATGCTTTTTAAAAAATTAACTCATGGAGGAAGAAGGGGAAGTGGATAGAAATGACCATAAATTATAAATGAAGCTTTGCAAAAATGACAAAGGAAGAAAAAGGACATTGGCACCCAGCAGCGTCTGGAATAACAGACGGGAGTTTGTCTCTGCGGCGAACAACGGGGATCTCGACAATAGTGTTTGCTGGTCGTGTGGGTAGAAGAGGCAAAAAAGGGAAGGCGTTTGCTGAAAATACTTCTGTCCTCTATTTAAAAAAAAAGCAGAGAACGTTATTATGTCACAGAATGAGGAACAAATTGGTTCCATTCCACCAGAAATCTGGAATTTTGTTAGGCAGTGATTATGAAATCTAGAATGTTGTTTTTTGAGTCAACAGGTCCAGTAATTTGCAAGAAAGAGCTTGAAAAGAGCTGGCCACACACTCCGCATCGTCACTGCTGATCCTTCATGGCCTTGGAAAGTGGAGGAAGCTTCCAGGAGGACAGCGAGCGGGGAGCCAGGCACGGCGGGGCCGGGGGACCAGCGCAGGAGCGGAGCCCACCGGCTTGGCAGGGCTCCTGAGCAGAGCAGGGCCTGGAAAGGGGCCCGAGTCCGTAGCTTTAGGAGGACAACCTGACTGGTATTCTGCACGAGGTTGGGGGAACTGGGTCTAGCCAAAATAACTTTGTCTCTTTTGATGAGATTACAAGTAAGGCCAGTACAGATAATAAAGTCGGTGTAATCATATGACTGTATGTTTCACGGCAATTCAATTAAGAAACTGCCAGCATACAAAAAAAATCAACACAGTACCCACTAAAAGGATTAAAATCCAACCAACAGGCTTCTGAAAAGCATTTATTACAAACTAAGAGAAGCCTCAGCCATTCGGGCTGCTATTACTGTTCCTCTCTTCACCTCCCACCCGCGTGCCTCTGCCGGTGCCCCCAGTGTGGAGGGTCTCTGGTGTGTGGCTGGAGAACAGGGCGCGGAGCAGGGAGAGCGGCAGAGGGAAGGCAGCCCGACCACCAGCGAGATGCTGCCAGCAGAGGAGCGAACAAGCAGATGATGAAGGGAGCTATGGGGAACAGAGAAATCGGATCAGATGCAAGCGCAGCATGAGGAGAGCAGCAGGAAGGGTTGGTTTGAAGCTGGTGAGGTGGCTGGGGGTACGGGAAGATGTCCCTCACAAGATGGTGAAATGTTTTAGGCTGTCAGGTCAGCTTAAATCAGTGGTGCAGAGAGGGAGCAGATCCCAGGCTGCTGCAGGGTGCCGAGCTCCTGCTGCCCGGGAGGGCTGCCCGCATCCCTCGGGGAGAGGGTCTGTGCAGCCCAGCAGACCTCGGGCTCGAGCCTCCCCCGGGGACTTCTGGAGTCTCAGTCCTCCCCAGGGACGCTGCCGCTGGTGAAGCCACCGGGAGGCTGCAAAGTCGCAACGGCGGTGAGCAAACCCTCCACAAGCCAGGGCGAGCAGGGCTGCTGCGTCGGAACCCGGCTGCTCCGTGGCCCCCGGGGTCCCGCCAGCTGCCGCCGCTCCCACAGAGCCGCGATTGTCTCCCCTCGCACACTGCTGCTCGCGCTGGGAGAAGCGTGCTGCAAAACTTGATTTATGCACAGTCAAATTGCATTTCATGGCACAATTTAGCTCTGCTTTGCCCTTCTATGTTTTAGGGTTGAATTGCCAGAACGCTGCTGCCTCTGCCACAATCCTCTGTATTAAAGTAGATTTGATATAGATAGAAATGATCCATTTGTTTATTTTTATTGGTGAGCCTTCTTACAATAGCATGTGAGCTGGCAATGCAGAAGTCTGCAGTTGCTGTGTGAAAACAGGCTCTTCCCAAGCTTCACCCCCCTCCCTGCACAGAGAGGGTTGTTTTTAAAGCATGTAGTATTAAGCTAGACTTCTTGCCTGCTCAAGGAGTTGTTTCCAGGCGCTAGAGACGGAGACTTCAAGTGAAAATGCGTTTGGTGTAACACTTTTAAAGCTATGAAGGAATATTCACAGGCACAGAAATACTTGATTAGTGCACCCTAAAATAAAGTTGTGGTGGCTGTTGGTGAACAGGCAGGTATCTCCAAAGGCAATGTTCTGGTTCGGACCACGGATTTACAGATGTGTCAAGGTTTTGTCTTTTCTAAGGCTTGTACGTGCAGTGAGACGGATCAGAACAGGAGCTGGGTGTGCCCTGGTCTCGCTATCCCGGTTTCCCGACCCCTGTCTGTGGTTATTCCTTTGGCCCCTTGTTCCCTGTGCATCTGTAATAACTCGGATGACGGTTGCTCGCAGATACTCAGCTGGCCAGGCCGGCCTCTGCTGCCAGCCATCGTGCCGCGTCGTGCCGCGTTGTGCCATCCTGCAGCGTCTGGCTCTGCTGGGGCTGGGCAGCCGGCCGGGACCAGCAGTGATCTTGCTGTGCTCACTGCTACGTCTCCGCTGTTCCCAGGCATCCTCCGCGTGTCGCGTCCTCCAGAGCTCCTTCAAACATGCAGGACCTCAGATTGGGGCGGCGGAGCCCGGCTGGAGCTTCGGAGCGCGGTGAGTCCCTCCGGCGCTGGTGCTGCCGATGGGGGCTGTGCCACCCCCTCCTTGGTGCTTGCCCTGCTCGTGCCTCAGAGCTGCAGATTTCAAGTTGCTTTGTGGAGGGGAAAAGACAGCCCGCAGGGCTGTTTGCGAGCAGCGTGCTAAGAATAATCGCTTCGCTCTCGCTGTGGTGTTAGGATGATAAATACACATGTAAATGTAGAAAATACCAGAGATAAAATGGGTGACAAATGGGCTGTGCTGCCCCTGCTCCCTGAGAGGGAATGAGATGCTCACTACGTACTTGCAAAGGCCAAGGATGATTTCAAGCTCCGCTATTATAACCATAGGATAATATGGCTGCATAAGGAGCCGTGCAGTTTTAAATTATGCCAAACGTAAGTTATTTCTTTACCTTAGCTTTCATAAATCCCAACAAGTGCATAAATGAAGGTGAGAGGTGTTTTACTGAAGGCTGAAGGTTTGCTGCCTTTTAATGCAGATGTTTGGACATCATTTGTGGCACAGCTGAGTGCCACAGGAAAGAACACTAAAAATGATTACTGTTAAAATCTTGCCTTTTCATCTTACAAAAAACCCACAAACTTTTTAACCTCTAAATTCAGCAGGCTGTGACTGTGTGTGAGTAGGCATCGTGAAGCGCTGGATTAACTCACCCGAGGGAGGAGCCTCGTGACTGTGGGAAGGATGACTTGAGGCTGGCTGGCTGGCTGCTCCGAGGGGTTTAAATATTCAGTGAAGGAACCGAGCTGCAAAGCTCTGGCCATGTTGCCTTTGCTATGCGAGGGACCGTGGTGGCCTGTCCTGTCCCCTGCCCTGCGTGAAGGGGCCGGCCGTCTCCCGCCGCCCCACACTGTGCCCACCTTTGTGATGTGAAACCAGCCGAGCATCACTTCGGGCAGGGAGCAGGAATGCCGCCGACCTCCGAGACTGACTTGGCACATCTGTCCTTTGTGTTATGAACATTTATTTTGTCATTTCTTAATTATGCTGTCGCTGTCTGGAGTGCTAGTCACTGATAGCTGAAGCTTTTGGGGTTTCCTGCGCTTAGCTCTGACTACAGCAGGTCACATTTTCTAAATGCATGCAGGAAGACAAGTTAGGGAAAGATATTTGAAATTATTTGTCTTGACTGATTTGCTCCATTAAAAAAAAAAATTGTGTAGTCACATTTATCCATACGAATATAGCTCTCCGCAAATTTATGTGCAAGTTCACACCACAGGAAGAAGAGTGTTCTGGAACATGCTAATGGTAATTGTACGTTTTGTAAGTCACAAGGATCACTTTGCTTGTAGCTGCTGGCATGGTGGGGACATCTCTCCATCTCTGCTTACCCTCACCTCTGGCAAGCTCCGGTCGTGCCCACAGGCAGCGTGAAACCAGCCCATGCTGCCTGCTGTGTCCCTCGTGGGAAGAGTCTCCTCCAGGCATCGCTCAGCTCTCTATGGTTCCTCTAAAAAAAAAATACAGGTCCCCTGGGGCCCTGTATTCCCTGTGGTATTAATGTTTGAAAAGTAATTGCCCACTCGGTGCCTTTCTTGGGAGAAAGTGCAAGAATTACCTGGTCTTTGCCTCGGAAGCTGAGCCGGGGCTGCTTACCGGCATCTGCACGAAGGAGCAGAGCGAGTGTCGAGACCGGTGACCACCACCGATGCTGGAACCGCGTGCAGCTGGTCTGCGTCCATCCTCTGCCCACGGTGGTGGGGGGATGCTGGGCAGGGCTCGGGGGAGCACGATGGCCCACAGCAATGCCCAGGTTCCTGGGGCTGGTGTCTGCAGCAGCAAACATCAGGTTGAGCCTGCGCCTTCCCCTGCCGGCACTGCTTAGCCTGGAGCACAGACCCTCCCGTGTTCATGGCCCTCTCGGGGTTTTACTCTTCAACTGCCCTTAGAAATGCTAGAGAGAGGAGAAGGGGCTTGGCATCCACATAGTCCTCATCCCCTCTCTGCAGGGCCAGCACCAGCTGTGTACGAGGGAAGCATTAGATTTCAGAATGCACAATTATCTGATAATTTACCCGTGGGAGAAATTTCTTTCAAAACTTTGGGAGATATTGGTGGGTTTATTTTGTAGAGTGAGGTTTTATACCCCTTATATATCTTATTCTTCTGTAAGTGTAGGGACTGTGGGTTTCTGGTTGCGTGCGTGCATCTGATCCCTCATGATGCCATCCTGTCTCTGCCTGAAGCTAGATAACCCTGATCTTTTTAGTCTCTCCTGCTATGGAAATGATGTGATAGCAAATGTTGCTCCTCTCTCGCTGCCTTTATTCCCGCTGTCTCTTCGAGGGGCTGCAGGCAGCAGGACTTAGCGCAGAGCGGTGAGGGTGGACCATTTCTCCTGCTAATGGTGGGCGTCATAATCATTCCACAGTTCATTTCAGCTCGGTAGAGAGCTCTGTGAAACATCGGTGAAATGTGAATGTTTCTCACCCGGTCTTTCCCGCTCCTCTCCTTAGATGTTGGAGACGTATATCAAGGGGCTGTGAAATCTTATTGCAGCTTGGTGGTGTATGCACAGCAGTGGAGCTTCTTGCTTTTCATAACTTCATTTCTTGCTTTTTCTTTTCTTTTTTTTCTTTTTCCAGAGTCGGAAACATGCCAGCAAAGTTCGCCTCTATTATATGCTTCACCCCATAGATGGAGGCTGTCCAGCTAAAAAGCTCCGGTCAGAAAACGTGGGTATAATTGAAGTCCCTGTTTACTTGGCTGCTTTGTGAATCATTGACTCTGTGCTACAACATTTTTTCTGTTACAGCCACAGATGATCAGGTACCCAGAGGTAACATTTAGATTAGCTGAAATGCTAAATAACGGGAAATAATTTTCAATAAGCTATACAAGAAATATGATATGCATCAGCAACAGTAATTGCATTTTTAGTTATTTGAATGTTCTTTCATAGGAAAAAAATACGCTGATAGCAAATATCCAGCATTAGTTCAGTGTAAGTGCGATGGCTGGTATTTTGCTGGTGAGCTCCTGTGTGCCGGAGAGGCCGGGCAGTGGGGCCGGCAGCTCACAGGCTGGGGCGGCGAAGGCTGCTCTGCGCCGGCTCTGCCGCGGCCTCGGGGTGCTCTGCTTGGAGCAGCGCGCATCGCTTCGACGCGTTCGCCCGGCTTCAGTGCGCAGCTCCCTTCCCATGGGCGAGGGTCCCAGGGCAGAGGGCAGGACTTGCCGCCTGGCCAGTGTTTGGGGAGTGGGGTGGCATGGCAGAGCTGTGTACAGAGCTGTTGTACGTGCTCCCGGCGCAGCAGTGCCGTGTACGGAGCAGTTGTACGTGCTCCTGGCATGGCGGTGCCGTGTACGGAGCAGTTGTACGTGCTCCTGGCGCAGTGGTGCCGTGTATGGAGCAGTTGTACGTCCTCCCGGCGCGGCGGTGCCATGCATGGAGCAGTTGTACGTGCTCCCGGTGCGGCAGTGCCATGTATGGAGCAGTTGTACGTGCTCCCGGTGCGGCAGTGCCATGTATGGAGCAGTTGTACGTGCTCCCGACGCGGCGGTGCTGTGCCCTCCTGTCTGCGGGAGGTCAGGGGTGCCCGTGGTGCCGTTGCCGCATCGTGGCTGAAGGCCCCTGAGAGCTCCCAGGGTGAGCGGAAAGGCCACTGGAGAGCAGTCACCTCTGGAGGTCTCTTCCGGTCCCACTTTTTCTGAGATTTGGTGGAAACGGAGTGCTAGATCTGAAAGGCTCCTCATGAAGGTCTGTGGTCCGTCTGGAGTTCTAAAAAATTGCAGTCAGCTTCCTCAGTTGCATTCAAATTAATAAACAAACTGGAGGAAATTGGACCAGCTCGCAGCCATTTGTCAGGCAATAAATGGAGACTGAATTTATTAGGGACGGATTCACAGTGAATTATTTATTCAGCTTTCCCGTGTTCTGGGGCTGGTGTGAGAGCTGTTGATGAGGTTCCATGCAGATAGCTTCCAAACCATTTCAGATCTATGGGAGTGTGACTGTGGCTTAATGCTATCAATATTTAGCGAGATACCTTCTAATTAAAGGGAGAGGCATGCAAGTTTTGCCAAAGGAATCTAAAAGCTCCTTCACACAGCAATTAAAATTTTAGTGAAACTTTTATGTTGCACACAGGGTAATTGCAGATGCAATCTACCCCTTAACCACAGAATCTCACAGTATTTTTCTTGAGTTATTAATTACAGAATGTGAAAGGTACGGTGGACATGCACAAGTAGACTTGGAACATGGTCCTCTAATGAGCTTCATTGCATCTGACGAGACACCACGTAGCTGCGTGCACACCTTAGCACAAGGATACCGTGGAGAACCAAACAGACCTCCCAGAAGTCAGAGGTGAACTGCTTCCCACCTCCTCTGTGAAAGGCAGCAGTGAGAAGTAATGTAATTCTGTGTTTGCTGATGCTGGATTGTGCCAAGGGCAGCCCATAGTGGGGGATGAATTAACAAGTCCTTATGCACTAGGTGAATGATCGGCTATGCGAGACCTAAATTCTAAAATTATTTGTGTTATGAAAACGTAGCAGGAAAATCTGCCAACAATTACAGCTCAAAGTAGCCCTCTTGCTGATCGTATGTCATAGAATCATTAAGGTCATAAAAGACCTCTAAGATCATCAAATCTAATATTAGCCAAGCCTTTGCATTTAAAAAGAACAGAACTACTTAGGGCATCTCTAATGCTGCCTGGCAGCCGTTGCCACGTACAGGGTGCAGCTGCACCGTGCAGGTATCCAGCAGTGTTACTCGACCCATGGCACCCCAACTTGAACGAATATTAGAAACAACCTGTGAAAACCAATTACATTGCTGTGTAGAAGCATCTGCAACTAAATTGGAATATTAGCCTTTTCTTAATCAAAAACTGCAGTTACATGACCTTATGCCGTTTGATGTGTATCCTTTTGGCCACAAAACTAACACCTTGTCTGTCTTCCGCATGGCACGAGGAAGTCTCTATCTGTCTGCTGCAGCTGGGGATACTCCGTGCAAGAGGCTGAGAAATGGCATTTGCTACCTGACCTTTCAGTGAGATGAAGGGTAGTATTTGCTGTTGTTTGAGGGCTATAAAAATACTCTGCATTCCCCAAACACCCATTATCCTTTCCTAATAAGAAGTATGAGGTTTATACAATTAGTCGTGCACTGGATAACGACTCGGTTGTTGAGCTGTTCATTATTGTTTTAGTTTTTTGTGGGGGAGGGGAAAAATCTCATGTCTTTGGTGTGCTGAGGGACTGTTGACCTTTCATTTTAAATTTCCGCTTAACATTTCAGCTGAAGGTAATGTGAGAAGGCTGCAGCCTGTGTCAGGACCCCGCTGAAACTGGGAGCCGTATTATCCTCCAGTCCCAGGACTGGTGCATCCGTTTTGTTCAGCCTTTTCTCACTGCCTTTGAAAAGCAGGACCCCTATGATCAGGACAGGCATGATGAAAATTTCTGATGTGCTGTGAAACACATTTTTTGGGGTGGGAGAAGAGCCTTCAAATTCTTTCTAGCCTTATTTGTACTATAAGATAGTAAATTGCTTTAACCAGCATCATCTTCCTTTAAAAAGAAAAGGGTCCTAATAGCAAAGATAAATTGTTTGAGGGAAGATAGCAGGGTATTGGATTTTGTTGCTGAGGGTAATAAGTGTCCTGCAAGGCGGCGCTGGAGGTGATTAAGCCAAGAGCTGTGCTGCTCTCGGGCACAAACTGTGCTGGCGGCTGCCTTGGGATGCTTGGCTTCAGTTCCCCATCGACAAGGAGATCATGGCTTTTATAGCTTCTGGTGCAAAATTTACTGCATGCTATAACTTAAATCTTCAGCAATTACACTAAAACTGAGATGAAATGTCTGTTTTTAGGGCCATGTTCCTACTGTGTGTTTTGTACCCGACCAGAGGCTTTCAGCCAAAGGTCAGGTATTGGTTTCAGTGAAAGAAATTAGTGGTGGAAGACTTGAGTTTATTCTCCGACAGAAGGCTGGGACGGTTGCTGCAAGGGGCTCTCGGGATGGTGCTCGGGGGTCTCCCCGTCCGGAGCTGGGTCATGGCCCACGACAGCTGCGCTGCCTGCCGCGCCGTGTGTGCTGCGCTCCCGCCCTGCCGCCCTTCGTCCTGCGTGGTTTGAAACGCCCGCAGAACCCGGCCGGGCAGTGGCAGCCGGGGTCTCCGGCCGAGGGGTCTCCCCTTCTTCATGTGCAAAAAATTAGCTCAAATTTAAAAGATACTTTGCAGTGCTTTGAGTGCTATGTTTTATATTGCTATATTTCAAGGGTTTTTATAATCTTTTCTTCTTAGCAAAACCTAGGAAATGAAGACAGCAGATTTGTATCTGTGGAATAAAAATCCTTACGTTTCCTGAGGAATGCTAAAGGACCACCCAGCAAGGACTGCAGCTGCCTGGCCCTGTGTGAGGATTATGCCTTTTAGCAGCTTGTTAACAGGCATCTGAATCACTGAAGTTAGTTCTGTTGGATGTATGAGACTTACATTGAAGTTTATAATACTACAAAAAGAAGCCCGATAAATTGGGCTGGCTCGGCATGGCTGTGGAGTGAGGGGAAGATGAGCAATGTCAGCACTGGGAAACAGACGTTTTGTGTCTGAGTCTGTGGTGCGTTCTGCTGCGCCTCAGTTTATGCGGGGCCGTTCCCCCCTGCCAATGCTGCATCTCTGCAGCTGTTGGTGAGCAGAAGATTGCAGAAACAAGCGGTGGAAATATTCCTTGCCCCTTGGCTGGCTTTGTGCAGCGTGGGGTTAGAGGGTTGCTTGTGTGGGTTTTATGGAATCTAAATTGAGGTGTTAGTGCCTATTTACGGCCGCTTCGTGAGACTGAGCGGGGCGCGGGAGCCAGGGAAGCAGTGAGGAGGGCGGGATGAGGGCACGCGTGGGTGCAGAGCATCCCTGGAGAGCGGGCGTCTGCCCTGCACAGGCTGTGGTTCGGCTGAGCCCGGTGCCCGGGCTTCCTGACCGACAGGCGATTGTGTTTTACCAGCTGGCTGCACAATCCTGTCAACGCGGTGTCATTCAACGGGTGACAAAAGACACCCGGATCGGGTTCCCCCGGCCCATCTGGTTACAGGTAAAACAGCCGCTGACAAATGAGAAGGCATAATTACCCTTCAGGGCTGGACCCAGCCCCGAGCAGCTTGGTGCGGAGGAGGGAAGGGAGGCAATTCTGCTCCTGAGTGCTGCAGACCTGGGTAGATGGTTCATAACACTCGAGCCCAAACACCTCCTGCACCCTGCTGACGAGGAGCAGCACTTAGTGGATGAAAAATGGCTGGCTATTGGAGAGCGGTGGTCTGCTGTGTTGTGTGCAGAGGCTGGGACTCTCGGACCGACCAGGCAGCTGGGGACACCCCTCTGCTGCTGCTGCAGGCGCCTGCCGGGCTGGCGGCCGGGTCCCCATCCAGGCTTCGAGGGACTCGCCTGGAGACTTGGGGGGACTCGGGTCGCTGCGTGGCGAACTGTGGATCGGTGCAAATGGGACCTTAGGCTCTAAGTGAGATGTCGGAGGAGTGTTTCAGGAGGTTTAGATTTTTTAATTTTTTTTTTTTAACTGCAGTCTATCTGTGGACGCAGTTTGGAAAGGAAAGAATGTCACTGAGGAGCAGACCAGGCTGAGGAGGAGACCCTGGTGTGTAAACACCGAAGTGTATCAGGTTTTCAAAGGAGCTCTTTTGGAGGCTCTTTATGTGTTACCACTGCCGATGATCAATAGAGTCTGGGAATGTTTTACTCTGCTCTGAACTTTCAAGTGATTTCCCTTTGAAAACATAAAATATCTTGAGAGAAACCTATTTAAAAGAAGTGCAAATTACACTCAGAACAGTACTTACTACCTCTTGAGATTTCTCCCTAAGGTTTAAGCTGATTTATAGTTAACAACAAAAAAGTGATGAAAATCATTCCGTTTCTGAATCGTGCTTATTTGTTGGGCTGGGTGTCGGTTGTGTGGTCAGTTCGCTCTCGCAGGCGCTGCAGAGCCCCTCTCCGGCCCCTCGGCTGACGGGAGGCTCGGGGGCATCTCCAGGGCTCGCTGTGCTGCCCAGAGCCCTGCGGCTGCTGCCCACCCGGGCACCACATCCCGCCGTGCCGGGTCTGCTCCGCAGCGGTGGGTGCTCGTGCTGGAGCTGTTTGCCCCATGTACACAGGGGAGCTGAAGAGCTGGGCGCTTCGTTCTGTATCTGAATGCAAGTGCGACATTTGCAAAGGGGGTTGGGATTTTGGGCTCCATCTGACTTTCCCTTGGCCTCTGCCGTCCCGTCCCCTCTGCCGTGCCGCGGTTTCCGGCTGCGCAGTGTGCTTTGTGTGCAGTCCCGCGGGGCAGCTGGCAAGAGAATCTCTGCACGGGGCCAAAACGCGGAACACGTTTACAACTACCTGTGAAGTTGTTGTGAAATGAGGATTGCAGCTTCTAGAGCAGAGTATTTTCTGTTTGCACTATATACCAGCCGTTGGAATATTGGCTTTAAAAAAAGAAAAAGGAAAAAGTGCACAACTGTCTCCAGATGGCTTGTCCCTGGAGGGAGTTCTGCCTTGGCACACAGGCCAGGTCCGACCATCTTGTCCAGGGAATGAGCTGGGATGCTAACTACCTGTGCGCAGCAGGTCATCTCCTGGCTTTGGAAGGGTCTTGCTCTGCACAGAGGAGTATTTTCTAAAGAGATCATTTATAAATTGTGCTCAGTGGGCAACACAACGTACCGAGATCTTTGGAAAAGCGAGGCCATGGATTTATGGCCCTAAATGTGATTCTCATTTCCTTTTTGGAGTGGATTGAACAATTAATTGTGAGTAATGGTGCAAATGTGCTCTTCCCCCTGCGTGTTTGTTGTTTGTACACTTACCTTGTATCTGCGGAAGTGGTTTGTTTGTAAACGCTTGCTGGCGGCAGCAGTCACGTTTTGCTGGCAGAAGTTCATCCCAGGGGCTGTTTGTGAGCTCTTCTCCCCCACCCTCCCTGGCTGCTCAGCTCCACTCTGCCCAGCAAGGCTGCATCCGTGCATCCGTGCCTCCGCTCAGGCTCTGCCTCCCACAGCGCCGGGGGCCGAAGCCCCGTGGGAGCGGGGAGAAGTCCCAGCAGACGTGGCAGTGCCTGGGAAGCGGTGGTGCCCCCAGCCCCGGTGCTGGGAGGTGTCGGGGGGGATGCTGGGGCGCCCGGTGCCCCCCGGCGTAGCAGGCGTCTGGACTAGCCACGGGCAGAGCTGGGAGCTGCTGCAGGATCCTGGACATGCGGTGGCACGGGCAGTGACGCAGCTCCTGCCGCAGCGGGAGCCGGCAGCCTGCAGCTACAACCGCTCCTCCTCCCAGGGTTTGCTCAGAGCGTCAGGTCTGAGCTCAGTGACACAGCTGGGCAGAGGCATGCTGCCTTTTACTCCTACAGGAATAACCATGATGAAGGTTGGAGACAATCTCATTAAATTGGGATTTACTTGGAAAAATAAAGATGGAGCGATTAGTGACTGCGAAGAGTGGCCCCTACTTGTGTGACCGCAGCCATGAGAGCCTCCTGCTGGTACTGAAATACTGAGTGGTGACATTCATAGCTTCCTAAAATTTCCAGTCGCCTTTTAGCTGACACCTAGGACCTCGCAAGGGAGCATCGCCTTTGCACCGAGCTGTTCCGTTGCGCGGATCCTCGAACAGGGTGACGGGCCACAGCCCCGAGTTTGGCTTAGGCAGCGTTGGTTTCTGGGGTGTGTTTTTTACCATTGTCTGCAACGTGTCTTGGACTTTGCCTTTTTTCATGTGGCAGTGCTCAAGATACATGTTGAGGAAAGGAGCAGAACGTAGATGTGTTTTTTAGGTGTTTTGCTCTTAATTTCCTTTTATGTGAACACCGCAGCAAGCGGTTTTTCATGTCTTTGGTACGTGCCGTGAGGCTGCTCTTGCCTTGACGTTTCCTGGTGGTAAGGTCCTGCTGCGAGGTGTGAGCCCGGCTGCTCGGCGCGGGAGGGCAGACGGCAGCCTGGCAAGCTGGGCGCCTCGTGGAGCCCCTGCCCGGGCTGCGGAGGGGTGCAGGGGGGCTGCCCGGCCGGGCTCCCCTCCATGTCAGCACGGGGTGGGGGGTAAGGGGGTCTCCTCGAAGGGATTGAGACCGGCAGAGCAAAGGCAGATGGGCCGCAGGCATCCGGGGTGGGTGCGTGATCCTGCCTGGGGACCCGTGCGAGTGCCCCTGGTTCCTTGGCGGCTCCCGCCTGCAGACGTCTGCATCCCCCCGATCCCGTCCTGTCCCCCCGCTGCTTTGGGGTCCCTCGCGGAACCGTGGCAGGAGGAAGCGCTGGTGTCCGACGGCAGGGAAGGGACGGGTTTGTGTGACCCACAGCCGGCGAGCAGGAATAAAGGCTGAAGGAGGGCAGGCTGGCGGATGGCACGGACCAGCCCCTCGGCCGTGGGGAGCAGTCGGGAGCGGGACGAGCTCCCGGCGCGTGGGGGAGAGCGGAGGTGCTGGGGGCTCGGGAGCGCCGGGGGCTGAGGCAGTGCGAGTGACCGAGGCCGGGGCCAGGCAGGAGCAAGTCTGGGGGAGACGAGGAGGGGAAACCCTTGGAAACCGTGGCCTTGGCATAACAACCTGGATTCCTCTCTCTGCTTTCTCCGTGACTGTGCTTGGTGGGCTTATACGGCTCTTTTTTGTCTGTGTTTTTGTCTCCACCCAGGGCAGTGATGGTGACGCAGTGGATAAGAACAAATGCTGCACACTGTGTAACATGTCCTTTACCTCAGCAGTGGTGGCCGAATCGCATTACCAAGGGAAAATCCATGCCAAAAGGTTAAAACTGTTGCTAGGTGAACAACCGGCATTAAAGGCCACAGGTAGGTCCAGAGCCAGCGAGCCGGAGCTGGAGGGTCCGGCGCGGGGTGGAGCGGGCTCGCTGTGCCGAGGAGGCACGGCCGAGGCGCCGGCTCGGTGCCTGCACGGCAGAAAATGGATAGCTGAGTGGTGGAGGCTGGCAGAAGCAGCTATTCATTTGTGTTGCTGTCATAACAACCTTTAAAAATTGCTGATGCTCATTATTGTCTGCTTTGTTCACGTAGATTAGTGGTTTATCAGCCAGGGCTGGCCTTTGTACGAGAGCCCTATCTCTGGCTCCATGCTTCTGAAGTGTTTGACTTGGTGGAAGACAGTATCTCCTCTGGGTACAAACGGCCAAGCCTCGCTTTAATTACCAGAAGTTATTTGACAGCTCAGCTAATATGTTTAATAAACCTTTCGTGTTACTGTACGGAACGGAATGTCATTTGCTTTTACCTTGGAGGGAAATCTAGTCTTAAAAACCGTTGGATCGATTGCCTTTTGATTTTTGCCCAGATGGGTATTCATGCTTTCCTCTGCGGTGATTCCAATAATGCAAGCCTATTAACTTTCACATTTAAAAAGTCAAATGTTGGAATCGGATAATTTAGCTATCGTATTGTTTGCTTAACCATAAAGTCCCTGCAAACCGCTAATATACTGTGGAACAAAACTTGCTGTGGTTGTCGTGCCAGAGGATACTCCAGCAAAGTATTCTTCATGCTAACCAGGCAAGATACGCTGGGCTGTGGTCCTGCAGACAGATGCCTTTCAGTATTGCTACCGGTGGCACTTCCTTCAGAACCAAATATAAATTTAGCTGTGCATTTACATCCTGCCTAGCACGATGTGTGTAAATCCTAGTTGTGATTAAATAAGGGCGGGGTGGCTCTGTGTGTGTGTTTGTTGCTTTTTTAACTTTACAGATTGTGGATGCTGATGTGGAGAGTATCACTTGTCCGTTACCAGGGTTGGCTGGGGAAAAGTTGCCGCCTTTGCGTGAGGGAGCATGTGGCGTCCCTTTGGGTGGTGGCTTACCTCTTTTAACTGAGGCGCGTGCTCTCAGAAGGCTGGCTGGGGGAAGGTGCCGCAGAGCTCACGAGTGGCTGGGGAGCAGCTGGACACTTCCCGGAGCTCTGGGTGCCGGTGGGAGTCCCGTGTGAGCAGCCGGGGTGCAGGGGGTGCTGGCGGCTCCCGACCATCCCCGCAGCGAGACAGGAGGACGGAGCTAACGTGAGCTAATGGGATAATTTGCAGCTGACTCGTTTTAGGGCTCCTCAGGCTCTTCTCTGCAGCTGGCGAATAGTCGCAAGGACACCGAGAGAAGCAGTGTACTCGCCTATGGTATTGAATAGTCCAGTGCTTGCACTAGTGCTCGGGACCCCACCCCTTGTGTGCAGCCTTCCAGCGATTTATCCTCCAGCACCAAAGGATCTGCCACAAACCCTAGTATTTCTGGTCAAATCCACGTGAGCTTCTGAGGGTCACAGAAGTGCTGGATTTCAGGGAGTAGTATGTGGACCGATTCCCATGTAAGTCGACGATTCGGATTCACCCGCCAGCGGGGAAAGAGTCGCTGTTTTCACCTCCGGGACCGTGGTCGTGGGCAGGACCCCATGGGTCTGGTGCTGTTCGGGCAGGTCAGAGGGAGCAGCTGGGAGCCTGGGGTCTGCCTGCGGAGCTGGAGCTGTGCGAGGGCTGACGGGCAAACCGCGGGCAGTGGTTCTCAGTTGATGGCAGGGGGGAATTGGTCTTGGCACAGTGGGTGTCAGTGGAGATCTCTGACCCTGGCGAACCAGCATCTCTGTGAATGAAACTGGAGATGTGTGTGGACTGGCAACAGGTCAATGAGAACCAGTTGTACCCTCTCCTTTGTGAGAGACCTCTCTGAAGCAGTGCCGAGGGTGACTCGCCATGGGGTCTGTGCCTGACCGCGCAGTGACCGGCTGTGCCATGCTGCTCGTGGATGCAGAGGCTGTAGGGCCCTGTCGAGGCAGGGCTTCCCTAGAGCTGCAACTTTGCCTTGTGCTTTTGTCTAATTTTTTAATCATCTGGGTCAGCCTCACAGAGGCTCCAAGTGAGCTGCACCGCGTGCTCCGAGAGTAATGGGCTCTTCAGCTGTAGTAATCACTAGGAAAGAGTAACTTGAAGACTCATCAACTCTTTGAGACACTTGATCTGATGAAGCTGAGCTACAGGAATACATTAATAAGCACCTCCTTGCTCTCCAGTGGTTCTCAGAAGTGTGCCCTTTGGACACAGGATTTTTCTGGGCTCCCTACAGAGTCGCCCAGCATTTTTCCACTGCGTTTTTCTCCCAGTCCTTCATGGCTGGCACCAGGGAGCTTTTAGTCTCTCGGACAGTGCTTCAGAGGCTCCAGTGCTTGTGAGTCCTGGGAGCCGACCACGCAGAGCCCTGAGCATGCTGGATGCTCCCGGGGAGGAGCTCTCCCCATTCCTGCCAGATAATCCAGAGATGCTTTCTGCTCACCTGAAGCTGCAGCATGCATCACCTGCCTGCCGGAGGGCTCGGCTCTGTGTTGCAGATGCACGTGGATGCACTGGCAGATGCATTCTGCCTCTGAAAGACTGCTGCTTGATGTTCGGAGTTTTCTGTCTCACCAGGAAATTTCCCATGGAAAATTGCATCTATTGTCAGTCCCCTTACAGAGTTACACCTTCCCTTTCAATTTTGTCATCCTAATGAAATACAGATCTCTCATTTCTCTGCTGGTGCTTTCAGGAGAGGGAGAAGTGCCTTAGCAGTCTGGGTTTTTCACAATAGGAAAGCGATGTCTCATCGCTGCAGCGAAATGCTTGTGATCTCTCCTGTTGCTTCTGCGGTACGAGGTTGTAGCCCTCAGAGGCTTGTGTCACCACTGTTGCTGATGGATTTCTCTAGTCGTTTCCAACACCTTCTGTCAGCTTGCATCCAGTCGTCAGCATGAATTATAAAACAAAGAATTGTGGGGGGAAACAGCTGCTGCCTTCATTGACCATAGTGCAGATGGATACCTGCAGGCATCGTTTCGGGAAGGCAGAAATCGGCCGGTCAGTGTGGCACGGCCACCGTGCTCCAGGCTCCGGGAGGTGCTGGGGATCCCGCGACAGGAGATGGGAAATGCCGGCACCGGGTCCCCTGCTTTCGGGGTGAGGAGGAAGGGCGTGATTTTGCCGGCAGGAAATTCACCTTGGCTTTCTTACCTCCTTGTTCTCTAATTCCCAGCGTGGGGTTTGCGTTTCAGATGTGCCAAAGGGACGGAGTAAATGGCTTTCAGGTTTGAGCACGAGGATCCGTCCAGCAGCAGCCAGAGTCTGCCTTAGTCCCGGGTTTGTCTTCTGAAGAAAATGGAATTTCTCCAGTGCCCCACTGTTGTGGCTCAGTTACTTGCTGGTTCTCATGCTCAGTTCCTGGAGAGTGGCAATGATAAAAAGTTGGGTGCCATTTAAATATGGCTATGAATAAAAACCTTTGCATGCAAGAAAGAAGTCAAACATTAGTTCATTGCCAGAGTGCTGAAGTGTTTCTAACTTTATATTTTGCTTCTTGCAGTAAAGTAAGGCTTTCTCACTTCCCTCCCACAGCAAAAGGGAACGTAAGGCAGACTGTCATGAGCTATTTAGCATTTCGAAATACTTGAAATAGTCAAACTAGCAGCTTTTATGTTTGTGTTTTAGATGGAGAAATATTTTTAACATCTGACGTTTTGTGAATGTTTATTATTAATTTTCGTGTCACTGCTCAGGGAATGATGGTATTTTCTGTTCTGCAGTAGTTATTTAGCACCTATCAAAATGATAAATCCACGTTTGTGGAGAAGTCAACTTTCATCTATTTCTCTTCAGTAGGATTTGGAAGACATGGGGTGTTTTCGTTAATTGCCAGGCTGGGTTCAGCATGCCTTAGGACTGGTGGTAGCTGTAAATGGAACCTGAGGAACGTGGCTTTGCAAGAAAATATTTTGTGTTGTGTTGTTTGTGCTAGAAGGAAATCCCTGCCCTACGGGAGCAGCCGTGCGGTGTGGGCAGAGGGTCTGGCGTGGGTCTGTGCAGGGTCTCTGCTGCAGGGGCTGCAGCCCACGGGGTCAGGGGGAGCCGGGAGTTGTGGTGGGCTCGAAGCAGGGCTGGGGTGGTGATGGGGGGGTGCGGGTGCAATCCCCCGAAGCCGGAGAGCTGGTCCCACCACCACCCTCCCTCCTGTACTGCGTCTGATGAGCACAAGCCACTGGCCTCATCAACAAGGGCTCGGATGCGCAGCCCTGGGGCCCCCCGTCCGGCTGATGGCTGAGCAGCAGAGGATGCTTCAGTCGTATTTCTGTAGGGAGTGGGAGATATAACTCCTGTGGACACCACCAGCTCTGTGAGCTTCAGCCTCCCTGGTTCCCCTCGGGCGGCAGTCAGCATACAAACAAGGAGAACGCTGACCAAAAGATCTGACAGATTCAACTTCATGGCCAGGGGCCTGGGGAGCATCAAATCAAGTACATCACAGAGCTCCTGGACTGCTGTGATAACTGGTTATTCGTACTGGTCCAGATGCCCAAACATCTCTGCAGCCCCATGGCGGTGCCTCGCCTGTGCCCCGGGGCGGCTCAGCCCTGTCCGGGGAGCACAGGGGTTCGGGGTCCCCGCAGCGTCCCGAGGCTGGGGCAGCTCTGGGCACCGGGGCACGCGGGGAGTGCCTGCGGGGAGTCGCAGAAACACGTGAGGAGTAGGCACGCTGCGCTCCCTGTTCACAAGCCAAGCAAGTGCAAAGTCTGCACAGTCTGCGTTTGGACAGGCTATGCTGTTATTTCCTACTTTTCTTCTTGGTCACCGTGTGTTGGCCCTGTCTCTGCTCGTTGGTGTAGCTGCACTTCTGCTGATGTTGCGGGCACCTCGGAGGGGCTGGGGGTGCGTCTCCTGCTGGAACCGTGGGTGTTAGAAAAGGTGTTGGTTTTAGGAGCGAAAGACCGCCGGGTCCCTCCTGAGCCCTGCCTGCCTGCTGCCGGAGCAGTTTGGTGGAGCCGGGATGCGTCTGAGTGCGGCCCCCGGCCCCGTCGAGCTGCAGGGTCATCGGGGCCCAAGCGGAAGGAAAGAAATTTTCTTTGTTGGCGGTGTGCTCGGTTGCTAACTAGGCTCGTTACGTGGAGGCTGGGCAGAGACTGGGCAGGGGAATCCTCTGGTGGGGTGAAACGAATCCAAACGAGCAGGCAGGCGGCTGGTGAGGCAGCAGAACGAGACTATCTTCTGCAGGAGCCAGTGGTGTAATCGCTTTATTAATGAGTCCCGGCAGGAGCTCGTTTCGCTTGCGCTGTGCAGAGTGCTGGTGGCAGCCACGGAGGCGAGGAAGCTCTTCTCCAGACGTTCCTCCAGAGGTGGCCTGGCGAGGAGGGTGATGGTGCCTCTACCAGCTGTCCAGGCCATGCAGCTCTGATACCTTGTCAGCTGTCATCAAAACCCGTAGAAGCCTATACACCCCTGGAAATTGATGAGGTTGTAAGTAACATTATATGTAAGATAGAATTTCCTCGAGGAAAGTTAGTAGACATCCCTTCCTGAGCAGGTCAACAGAAGATTTACGACAACATAAACTTTCTTGAGCCTTGGAGTCAATCACAGTGGGCTTCAGCTGTAATTATACATCTAAATATATCCCTGTTCTGCTCTCTGCTGCCATTCCTGGTGTCAGACACTGAGGTGGGTTCGTCACTTGCCAGCCCGTGCTCTCATCAGGGCTCATCTGGAATAGGATGGAGCCTCTTGATCAAAGGAGAGCGATCGAGCTCCTCTTCACCATCTTAAAATTTGCCTATTCTTGTATCGCAGAGAGAGTGGTTTGTTAATTATTTAGTTAGCAGACAGTTCGTCTGGAAAAGAAAAGGAAAGCCACATAAAAGGGAATTTTTGAATGAGGTGTGATAATGAAGCGGTAGTCATGGTATATTTTTGTATCCCAGTGTTATCTGAACTTTATATTATTTTAAACTGTTTTTCCATGGCTTCGTGACTTACATTATACAAAGTAGGAAAACTGTGGCAAACAAGGTGCAGCTGCATTATGTAAAGACTAATCACCCATTCTTGAAATTATTTGGGGATCATGTTTGTGTTCCCAGATGGCCTCTTGGTGAATCTGAAGGGAAACGAGATTAAATTGAGGTGGTGGGTTGTTGGTACCTGTCACTGCACAATATGAAGATATTTGAATGAGGGGACTGACTACTGAATATGGTTTTTATCTGTGACAATTTACAATTACTCCAGCTTTCCCTATTCTTTCTCAGACCAAATAAATCGAAAAATAACAATCCTGCGATAATGATAAATCTGTCTCTCTCTTGAGAAGTAGATGGCTTTGGATGTTTTGTTTATTCTCCACTGGCAATTTTTCCTGGAAGTAGCAATTTAAGCAGGAGAAGTTTAGCAGGTTTAGTCACAACAGTGATAAGCTGTGTAACTGCAATGACAGCATCCTCCTTTCCCAGCTCGTGAAATGCAGATAGTTGAGGAACGGTCCTGTGCTATCGTATCATGCTGCTTGTTTTATGAGAAATGGTAGATTTCCGAGCATTGCCATCCAAAATATCCAGTGGGACACTGTAACTGCTGCTAATTATTCCCTCTGTCTAATGTGGAATCTGCCTCAGGGTCTGCTGTTACTCAGACAGCAGCACTGGCCTGGCGGAGCTCATCTTGGAACGTTTCCCTTTGCAGAAAGCCCTCTGAGCTCCCTAAAGCCGCCGCACACCGACAGTGCCCCGGTCGTGCCATCACCGCATCAGCGGAGGGACTCGGACAGGTACTGCCAGCTCTGCGCAGCCTGGTTCAACAACCCCATGATGGCACAGCAGCACTACGACGGCAAAAAGCACAAGAAGAACGCGGCCAGGGCTGACCTTCTGGAGCAGCTGGGGAAGACCCTGGACCTGGGGGAGCTGAGAGGTGAGGGCACCGGCACGCGGAGAGCGAGGACCTGCTCCCCCTGCGACCTCGTGGCCGTGGTGGAGCTGCCTGTGCCCGCTGCGGTCACTGTTCCTCTGGTCAAGTGGTGCAGGGGAGGCCATGATGCTCTTACTGCTTTATGAGGTTCCTGCTACCATAAAAAAAATCCCCTCCTCTGAGGTGACACTCTGCAGTTTTAGCAACATCCTTTACAAGTTGTTTCCTAGGTATTTCTTTTGCCTCTTCCTAAAATAGTCCCTTCCATTAGCACCCATCTCTGTCCTCCAGCACGTGTGGGCTGTCCCTGGGAGCTGAGAGAGGAGAACACGCTGAAGCGCACGGCCCCGCAGGGAGATGGGACGGGGACGTTGTAGCTGGAGGCAGAGCATGTCCTACATCTCCCTGATGGAGAGCGGGGCATTAGCTGTCTTCTGTGATTTAATTAGTGCTTGTGAAACACCGACGTGGCCCTGGGTCAGCAGCAGAGAAGAGGAGCCGAGCATTTGCTATGGGTGTGTTAGACACAAGTTTTCTGTGTTCCCGCTGAAGGGAGAGCAGCCGGCTGTCCGTGCGTCCGTCCCAGCCCCATCGGGAGGGGCTCTGGCACCTGGGGGGTCCCTGCGGGAGCTGTGCGGGGGACACCCGGGTTCGGGCCTTGCATCCCTCCCGTCCCTCTGGGTCGCGGCTGCTGCCTGGCTGCGTCGCGCTGTGCCTGCCGATGGAGATGTGCCCCTTTATACAGCTGAGGATGCTGCCGAGACCGAATGTGGAACCAAGCGCTTTCTTAATATAGAGGTGTAATTACAGGAGGAGAGGTACGAGCCTCCTGTTGAAAGTTTCCTCTGTGGTCTTGATTATAATCCTGTGTGCATGCAATGTATTTGACTGAAGGAGGCTGAGGAAAAAGTGCAGGTTTGATTTTCAAAACCATGCGGGAGAGGAAGTCTGGTTTGCCAGCAAGACATTGCATTAACATTTTAACATACCCTTTTTTTTCCCCTAGCTAAATGAAATAATTTTCCTTTAAATACTAATGACTATGCAGTATATTGTGCATTTCTTGATCTCAGATAAACCTTGTGATGGTTATCCAGATCCTTCGTGTGCTACCTGGTGTGACTCACAATGCCATCAATGATTCATGTGGCTGAGTCACTGCCCGCTGTTGAAAACATGCGGCGAAATAAGACCTGGGACAATAACATGGAAGTGTTTAGTATTTTGAACTGTGCCAAGCTCAAGAGTGGCTGAGGATGTCATTAACTGTAAATAAATCAATTGTGAAGTGTTCTGTTAATTTAGCTTGTGCCTAGGAGAGTTGACATTGGAGGGCTTTACATACTCATCAGCCCGTGTTGGGTTTTAACTTTACAGCAGTTCTGTGCGCAGTTGGGATTTGCAGGTGAATCGAGCATGGTCCTGCCAGCGTCCATCGGCTGGAGGACAGAGGGGCTGCGGAGCTGTGCCGTGGCTGCAGGCATCCCCCGGTGCAGGGGGAGCCAGCTGTGCTCCTCTGGTTGGACCCTTCCAGGCTGCTGTTGTGGGGTCTGCAGGTCAGGTATCCAGTGCTTGCTAACACCGACGAGCGGCACAGCCGGGCTCTGACCAGGGATGATGCCCTTCAGCCTGCTGATGGTGTCTTGCGAAGCTTGCCTCTGCTGCTGGAGTAGCCGTACAGCCAGGAAATCCTCTTTTTACAGCTTTTCTTAGCTAGGGAGTGCGATGTGCTCTCCTGTATGTCTTTAGCTGTGAGGCTAGAGCAGATCTCTGTGGATGTGGAAGGCAGATCTCTGCCATAGCCAACATGAGGGATTCCCCCTCATTCGTCACTGTGAGCAGCCTTGACATGCTGGTGGAAAAAAATCAGTGTCCCCGGTTAGGAACTGTAATCACTGATGGCGTTTCCACCTACACAAGTAATTAAGATTCAATAAGGCTGCTGTTAATGTATGCTGTTAAATTAGTTGCTGAGCATTACAACCTTATTACTTTAATTTAGAGTATTACCAGTTTCTTACTTCCCCAGTCCCGATCTCCGCTCTGCGGTGGTCACAGCGTGGTCCGAGGGCTTGGTCCGCAGCAGGGTGCTAACACCTTCCATGCCAGCCGTGTGCTGCCTTTTCCATCCTTTTCCCTGCGTTGTGGCACGAATGTACGTGATTTCTGATGCCTGTGGGTTAATAAAGGAAACGGGAGCTGCTAGCTGTGGAGCGACGGTTTGACTGTAAAACCATTGCTGCTGCATCGAGAGTAACTTCACTAAGGAGAGCATCCGTAAGCTTATTTGGAGTTTGATTTTTGTTCCGTGTCACATCACGACACATAAAAAGATAGGTGACTATTTAAATACTTCTGCCCTATCGCTTACTTGCTTACGTGCTTATCTGAGTATCTTTGAAGTATTTTTTAACGTTTAACTTGTTGGGCCGAATTCCTAGGTGAAAGATGTACGAGGTGTTTGAGAAAAGTGTGACTGTTAGCATAGCTAGTGTCTGAAGTTCAAAAAACAAAAAAAAGATTTTCTTGGGAGTCTGTAGGTACAGCTGGGGAATGGCAAGTGTGTATATATAGCCTGCAGTTAATTATGGTAAGCATAAACTGACAGAATTTGAGAATGCCATACATTACTTGTTCTAAATGAATTGTTCTAACAATTTCTACAAAGAAACAATGCTGTGGAAAGTCAGAAGAGGCTATTACATGGTACATTAAAACAGTGCCTGAAGAGCGCAGCAGCCCGTGGTAAGAATCCCACAACTCTGGTGTTTTTAAGCGGAGCCCTTTCATTAAGCTTGAAACGGTCTGTTCAGTCTGTGAATCAGTGCAAAGCTGAAACCCAGCTGCAGAGACTGTAAAATTGGCAATTCCCTTGTTTTTTCTAGGAGGACAGGACAGATGTTTGGCATCAATGGTTTACTGTAATGCCGATGTACGTGTAATGTCAGCGATGCTAGTGCAGTCTGTGATGCCAAGGGAATTATTAGGATGTTAAAATACAGAAGAGAGGAGGAGAGAAGAAGTCCCTCTCTGACACTCAGCGTGTTCAGGGAGACAACAGCAGTGGGGGCCTGGGGACACTTAGGTCTGTGTTTACATGCTTAGCTCATGTCAGGCTTTGCCCTGCGTACCAGGAGTAAGAGCCCTCAGCTCTCTCAGACTCTTTAAGAGTCTCTCTCTTTCAGGGATGTCCAGACGGGAAGCAGGCGTTTAATGTACATTCAGCTGCACTCTGTCTTTTTGGTGAAAACATGTTAGAAGAGGCAGAGAAGAGGCTGTTTCTGTAACTCTGCTCTGAAAGCGCTGTACTCTTTTTCCCAAGGTGAATGAATAGTAGAGTTAAATGGTGGGTACGCTGCTGGGAGAAGAGCCCCCCATCCTGTCCCAGGGACTCTGCCAGCTCGGGTTTGGACTGACCTTCCCTGCCTTGTTGCCAGCTTTGCTCCGTTCGTAGAAAGCAGAGAGCGTTCTGTTTCCCTGCCCTTTGTGCTCGCTGCGGGAGGACGCAGCCCTTCCCTTACCCCGTGCCATGGCGGTGACGCTGCTGGCACCGGGCATGCGGCTCCTCGCCCCCGGGACGCTGCCCGTGGCTGCAGCCCTGTCTGGGTTTGGGGTCCGGGTTTTGGTCCCTCGGGGCTGTGGTGCTGCCCTGGTCCTCCCGGCCTGGCGAGGGTCCTGCCAAGGGGATGCCGCCGGCCAGGATGCTGCCCTGGCACAGGGCTGGGAAACATCGGGTGTTGCAGGTGGGCAAGGACATTGTTTTGTTGTTGCAGTTCATGAAAGAGGCTTCTCATTTCTCCCAC
>Ga0065711_1003311_pt1 | contig 28649 bp, 24 predicted proteins | sample Hoacrofraction12_FD_59098 | JGI IMG/M metagenome (GOLD analysis project Ga0065711, IMG submission 59098) | Hoatzin crop microbial communities from Cojedes, Venezuela - Epithelial fraction 12 v2 (version 2) | ecosystem: Host-associated > Birds > Digestive system > Esophagus > Crop | place... | reverse complement strand
AGGCCAAGCATTGTTTTACAAAGGCTGGGCTGAGCATTGGGCCAAAATGCATCATCTTTAAGTGATGAGTCAGAAATCTGATCCACAGGCAGTGTCAGTTTTCACAGAGGGGTGGTTTGCAAAGGGAGAAGTAAAAAGACAAGTGCTTTGCTTAGAAATTTGGGCAAGAACTAGTACTGCCAAGGAGGCTCTGGAGAAGGAGATAGGTTTAGCTGATGTTGCCTTTGTGGATTGTGGTTTGGGCTGTCCAGGATAAGATCAGTTAAGGAGGCCAGCACTTGATAAGTCATTTTAGAAAAGAACAGGCTCCCATGAAATGGGGTCTCCAGCTAGGCAGACACTTTAGAAAACGTAGGCCAAGGTCTCCTGAACAAGTGTTGGGTAAGTCGCTGAATGAGCAGAGCCCTCTCTCTAGTCCAGGCCAGTGAGAAAGGCTTGGTTTCACTGAGGATAGGCTCCTGCAAGACCCTGCTTTGACATCAAATGGGAGTATGGAATCATCCAGACTCCTTCATGTCCAAGAAAATAAATAGGCACTTTCAGGCTAAGATTCATCCAGCCCGAGGTTTCTTATGCACATTGGGTGAATTATGTGGTAGAAATTTCTCTTTATTGACTCCGCAGTTAATGCAGACAGCCAGCTAAGATGAAGATGTCTGCACCGTGTGGCATGAGCTGTGTTTTTCTATGAGGGGGGCTGTTTGTTGTGCAGGCAGAGTTTCTGCTCCTCTCACCTTTCTGTCACTGCAACTTTAGGAGCCATTTCAGTAGCTTGGCATCATTTTCTGGAGATGCTAAACAGCTTTACAGAGTGGAAGATGGCCCCGTTCTTAGAGCCTCCTTCTCCCCTTCCCTGCTTCTCTTGGTCACTCCTTGTGCCTTCCAACATTTTTTAGTAGTGTGTTTGTGTGACAGGAAAACACAGGGATGGGAAATTAAATCTGGAGAATATATGAGAGATTTATTAATTTATTAATATGACAGAACTAATTACTGTCTCTCCAAGATTCATCTCCTTGCTTGGGTTCCCATACGCCAGTGACTTGGTCCCAGGAGTTGCATTACTGTGACAGTGAGGCTGAGAAGAGCCTCCTGAGGGGAGTGAAGAGCAAGACACACAGCCAGGGCAGACAGGGCACGGTGGCGTCCTGGCATGGTAGCATCCCGGCGCTCAGGCTGGGTGTGCACAGAAAGCTGAGGATAAGACAGAGCAGGAATGACTCGAGAGAAGCTAAGCCATCGCCTCCCTTTCAGCTGCTTGTGTTCACTGGGGTTCATTCCCAGTACAGTTCTTCCTCTGGGACAGAAGCAGTAGTGTTGCAGAGGACAATCCAAGCCAAGTGACCTGGCTGCAAAGTGGTGTCCGCACTGCAGGAGTTACTCTCCATTCATCTAAAGGAGAGGTTGACTCAGAAAGCTGAAGTCTCCTGAGTCCGTCTGGCAACAGTCCATGTGGTAATTTCAGCTGCTGGGAGGCCTTGCACTCTTACTTCCACTTCTGCTCCTGTTAAGGTGTTATTTAACGCTAGTATGGGCATAATCCTGCAGTCCTGTGGGATGCCAAAACATGCTGATGAATCTCCTGGCTTCAGCCCTTGGCATTATCCGTGAAAAAGCCGTTTGTCCTCAATGTGTGCATTGAGAAATTCTTGGTTCATTTTATTCTTCATCATCTTCAGTGTATCAAGGCCTGGGACTCTATTTAAAATCTATTTGAACAAAGGTCCAAAGGTTTCACAATGTCTTGGTGAAGTTTTGTAGATTGTGTATTCTGTCAGTGACTTTTCTGCATCCCTCAAGATCTTTTGCTCTATTTCTACCTCTTTTTGAAAAACAAAGGCAGCAGATCGAGATAAGTTTTCAAACAAGCTCTCTGCATACTGCAAGGACAATTGGGCCTGATCCTTCCTCGGCAGGCAGTGGCAAACAAGGACAACGTGGGCTCTTTCTGGGTAGTGGCTAGAAACTACCGTCATGGTGCTTCCAGTTGCTGGATGTCTTTGCATTCATGTTTATTAAATGCAGATGTTTCAACGCGGGGTCAGCAGGGAACAGTTTCTGCAGTGAGATGGGGTCAAGCGCGCCTCTTCATCTCTCCCCTTCCCACACACCCAGCTCCCTGTACAACATTGCGGAGTTTTGCTGCTCTAAATTTGCCAGGTTGCTCTTTCTGGCAGAGAAGAGCAATGCTATTGTGTGCAGAGGTGCCAGAAGGGCAGCACAAAAGACAGTGTGGAGAGTGGGAGAAAAGGAAGAGAAAGAGATAGAAAGTGTTAAGTAAGGCAGGTGCATTTGTGCGTGTTTCTGAGCCTGCCACTCTGCTTCCCCTCTTCCCAGGAAGACAGAGCTGAGAGACGGAGGAGGAGCTCCGCAGCCAGCTCTTTGCTGGCTGCCCTTGACACGCGAGAGGGAAATCACCATGCTGGCAGGGACCCCAAGGCAAGCAGTTCCAGCACAGCTTGCCTCCCCCGCACGCCATCCCCCAGGAGAAGGCATTGATGCTGCCAGCAGGCCCTGGCACCACAGCTATGCTGAGTGGCTCCAAAGAGAGCCCTGGGCTTTCCTTGGTGCAACACAGCCCTGGCTGAGCGTGAGCTGAGGCTCCGGGCCCTGGAATGCCAGCCTTGTCTCCCGGAAACAGCTGGAGGGGAGCTGGAGCTCTGCTTCTTGGTGCATCAGAGCTCAGCTGCAACACAGGCTGAAGTTAGCAAAAAGAGGAGCTCAGCACATCCTCCTTTTTTGCATCAGGATTGCCCAGCTCTGCAGATGCTGACATTACCCAGCATCTCCTTCATTGCCTGCATCTCTTTGCAGGAGACAGTGGCCTGGTGACAGTGGGACAATTTTGAGTGCCTGTGTGTGATCACAGCTATGGTTGCCAGTGGGGGATACTCACCAAGTCGCCCTGCACGCAGTCTGCATCCCAACAGGATGCTGTGAGCTGTAGGAGCTTTTTGAAGTGTCTCCTTTATGGGATTTAGAATAACCCAGTTGCTAGCAGGCAGTAGGATTTGAGCCCAACTTCTGCAGATATCGGACCTAGGTCCTGCATTTCAACCATGAGAAAGTGGTTGGTATTAGCAGTAGGGAAGAATGCACAGTAAGTAACACGCCTTGAAGGGGCAGTCCCTCCCTGGCGTGGCAAGCCATGATCAGCTCCTGCCCTGAAGCACAAGGGTTGAAATGCTGTCTGTGTTCTCCTGAGCTGTGGCTGTAGGCCCCGCAAGTGGCCTACTTCAGGGGACAGGAGGAACACCACCCCAACTGCACTTGTGGGAGGGCACCGTAGAAGGAGGCTGAGACATGGTTGTTATGGCAGAAACCATTTCCAGAGTCACTCCTCCCTTCTTCACCAAGCTGGGAGGCAGGAGGGCAGAGCAGGCTGCAGGAGCAGGACCCTAGGAGCTGCTGGAGGAGTACCCTTGGGGAGGGCAGCATTTGGTTTGTGGAGGTGCAGGGGATGAGCTACACATGGCCAGTGAGAACAACGCACTGTTTGCGTTCTGCCCAGAGCAAAAGCCTACCTGTGACTGTAAGATGCCTGTGATGAGAACAGTGTTGGCCAGCTCCCCCTGCATCTGTTCGATCACCCCCTTGCTTGCTTGAGGGGTGCCTCCTGTGGAGAGGGTCCTCTCCGCATGTGGTCTGCACTAGGGCATGGTTGTTGTGGGACAAGACAGCCCCACCCGGCACCCAGGGGATTTGCCACAGGGGCAGTTGGTACAGATAAAGGTGCTGTGCCTCCCACCACACTCCAGCACAAGACAGCTCCTGCACAAATGAGGTCAGGGCAGGAGCACTGGCCCTGCTCTCCTCCTGCTCTGCCCAGCTGCTCTATGCTGAGCTGTGTCTCTAGGAAGGTTTCTCATTTATGGGCTGGGTTTCTCTTTTGGCTGCTTTGTTTACAGGGGAATAAATGACACAATCAGGCAGCCTGATCTTATGTGTTGGGAGGGAGAAGAGGATTGATCCAGATCTTCACTGCTGCTGTAATCAGCTTAGCCATTCCCAGGATCCAGGTCTGCAGAGATCAGCCTTGGTAAGGCGATCCAGACCCTGCTCTGCCTGCAGGGAGGAGAGTTTTTGTGGGAGCGTGACTGACCCAAATGTGTCGCCAGGTTGCTTTCCCAGTTTTCCAGCCCGCTCTTTTCTCCCCACTGCAGTGCCGTGCTTTTCAAGGCCCATCACTATGGACACACAGAATCACAGAATGGTAGGGGTTGGAAGGGACCTCTGTGGGTCATCTCGTCCAACCCCCCTGCCAAAGCAGGGTCGCCTACAGCAGGCTGCACAGGACCTTGTCCAGGCGGATCTTGAATATCTCCAGAGAGGGAGACTCCACCGCCTCCCTGGGCAGCCTGTTCCAGGGCTCCGTCACCCTCCGAGGGAAGAAGTTCTTCCTCATGTTCAGACGGAACTTCCTATGCTTCAATTTGTGCCCGTTGCCCCTTGTCCTGTTGCTGGGCACCACTGAAAAACACAAGCCAGCCTGTAACTTCCTCCCTTCCTGTTCTCTGTGCTGGCTTGCTCCTTGTCCCATGTTTCTGGGTGACACCCCTTCCTATGCAGNTCCTGCCGCTCTGCCTCTCCCCATATCTCATATCTAGTGTTCCTACTATTTGCTCTGTTGTGTTATGGTTGGAGGGGTAAAGCAGAGGGAACAGGCACACTTCCTGCTCACCTGCACCTGCCAGCACCTGAACATGCACGCCTGACAAAGCTGCCACGGTAGCCACAGCCAAACGTGGGACGGCGAAGGCGGGTAGGGAGCGAGCGTGGGAGAAAAGAGCCTGTGTATGAAATATTCCAAGAAGGGAAAACTAGCATATTTGCTAATGCTATAAAGAAGGAGGCAGCCTCTTCACAAGCCCTGGGGCAGATAGGTAGGCAATAAAGGAGAAAAAAACACTAGAAATGAAAGCCGCCAAGCTGACGGCCCCAGCAAGCTGAAACCTGCCTGGTGAGGAGACTTGTTCCAGAGTGGGAAGGGGCAGATACCCAGTCAGGACTGGCTCTGCACAGTCCCTTTCTTATGGTAATGAAGCCCAAGGTTTCCAGGAAAAACTGGGCTTTTAATATCTGGAGGGGAACTCTGCCCCCAACCCTTCGGGCTGCTCCAAGCTTGAGGAAGCCTGTGAACCCAGTTTATGCCCAGTTTGAAATGCAAGCCCAACCCAACCATTTCTCTCTGCAAGTCACAACTCACAGAGCTTATCTGGGTCCTATCTGGACGCTAGGGCTGATTTACAATGACAGTATAAAAGCAGGCTCATTCTAGCACCATGCCAGGCCTTTCAATTGTGCTCAACCCTGGGAGAGCCCACCAGAATAGGAATGAGGGAGGAAACCTTTTTGGTGGATCCTGATGTGGCAGCTGGGTTTTTCCTCTACAAAAGACTCATGTAGTCCTGAATATCACCCAATCCCTAGGCTCCTGTGGTCCTTCCCCTGGTTCGTATGCAATATTTGTGTCTGTCCTCAATTCTCTCACCAGAGCAGCTGCATGTAGGCTGCCCACCCTTGCTGAGGCTGGAGGAGGGGAGGGCAGTGTTTTTTTCTGCACTAAACCATCCCTTGTCATTAGGGCTGGGAGCCAGAGTACATTCTTCAACAAGCCAGCACAGACCCCTCCCATCCTGACATGCACACCTCTCCCTGCTTTACACATCCCTGTTTATGATGGCCCTTCTCTGACAGGACCCAGGCGACGGGGACTGATTCCGTGGCCCTTCTGCTTTCCCACTGACGTTTCTAACTAAAACTGCATTTTTGGGGCAAGTTGGAGCAGGCAGCCCAGTTTCTGGTCGGACAGGCTTTGTTTGTGCTCTGGGAGAAATGGGGAGGTTGGCTGCAGGCCTCAGCTGGCATGGGAGCTGCATGGTTGAGGCCTGGGAGAGAGGGGATGTGTTGCAACTTGCTTCCCCTTGCTCCCGCTCTCCCCGGTTGCCTCTCAGGGTTTTGAACTTTGGAAATGTCTTCCTGCAAAATGGGGTGTGAAGTGGTGCCAGAGGGAAGCAAGGAAGGAAAAAGGGGAACAGCAGAAACAGGTAATCGTGTCTAACAGGAGTAAACTTGCAGGAGTCTGAGCACTGAGCACCTATTGAGGATGAACAGTTTGGAAGCGTGGGGAAGACCAGCCATCCCCCATGAGCCAATGCTCCAGGCCCTGGAATTAAATGGCTTGTAGTCTCCTGTCCCCTTGGGGAATGCCACCCCGGTGCCATACCACTCTGGTAGCTCAGGCAGGGCAATGTGAATCCAGGAAGGTCCCCTGAGCTCCCAGGGCCCACACACAGCTGGATCTCTGCCTTTGGGCTCTAGGTTCCACTGGTGGAAGCCAGCCTCTCCCTTGCCTTGTTGCTGTACCTGCTGAGAGTTCTATGCAACTTCAAGCTATTTCCTAGTTAGCTGGACATTTGATGGGTAGCTTGCAAGAAAGGCAGAGGAGCATCATGGGTCACCTTGAACATGTGACTGAAGGACCTGGTTTCCCTGCATTACATGAATCAGCCATTAGACAGGGAAGTGCTCACATATGATGAGAAGGAAGAGTATTGTTTCACTTTCCCCACTTCCCTCTCTTCTATTCAGCTCCTTCTCTATTTTAAATGGGGAGGGGAGGGTGTGCCAACCCTTTCTCTCTCCATCCCTCTCCTCTCTATACTATCCTTTTGTCTTTCTCTGTTTCAGCCCCCTTCCTACATGTCTGCAGGATGCTGCTGCCCAGACACAACAGATGCTGAAGGACAAGACTGGAACTACTCTAGATGCAATCTCCATTTTGCTCAAGGATCATTAATTACCTTGATGATTAAACACAATTAAAACCTTTCTGATATCAGAGCCTTTAGCAAGGGCAGCTTTTAGGAACCTTCACCAACAGTAAAACAAAAGGAAGAGATAGACCAGTAAATCAGGGAATCCCAATTAAAATATGTGCTTAGCTCATTAACCTAATTACACATTGTGTCACGCTAGCCTCAGCTCCACTGAGGAGGAAGAGAGGCAGCAGTGGGGGCAGACTAGTTACCCATGTGCTAACCGTACTAGATTGTTTATGTTAGATCTCTGTTGTCTCTTTGGCTGAGAAAATGGCCTTTGTAGAGGATTTCTAGCTAGGCTGCGGAAGCTGGGAAGCATTTATGCCAAGCCCTGAAAGGCGGCGTGCATACAGGTAATGCAGCATGTATTTCCTCTTCCCTGAAATATCATTTCTACACACACCCTGCTCTGTACCCTGCTTGTCAGATGGCATCTCCAATGCTGGGCAGGAATCTTCCCACACCCAGTTCACCCTCATCCCTTACACTTGGAGAGGCACTGGCAGAGCTGGTAGAAGGAGGAGAGCTGCTGAATGGGATGAGAATGGAGATGAAGAGGGGAGGGGTCTCTGAGAAAGGGCAGAAGGGGGTGGATCAGTGCTGAGCATGGAGAATCCTTCAGCCAAGGCAGGCTCTTTTGCTGTGGAGTCGAGGCTGAGGCACGACAGGCCTCCATGACTTGCAGGTTGCTCTGCAGGGAGCCACCTGCTCTAATCTGCTGTGGCACCAGACATCCCTGTCCTTTCTCTCCTTCCTCTTTCTCACAGCAGGGACACCAGGTTGCACGAAGGTGTCCCCTCTGTCTGGGTCCAAAATCCTGCTCCCAAAGGCCAGTGCAGCCTAGCAGGCAGGAGTCTCTCCACCCAGGAGCTTATGCCAACGACTAGGGCAGGAGGAGGGAGGCACGGTGTCCTGAGAGTACGTCTGTCCCACCGAGAAAGGGAAGAGAATAGGAATGTTTGCTGGCCCTGTCTCTGCTGAATCTAGGTGACTCATGGATTTGTGGTTTTTCCACAAAAAAGTCTGAGGATTGGATCCTGCGGTGTGCAGCTGCATTCAGCTTGCTTCTCTGCCTACGTGCTTGTGTTCAAAGGGATGGGGAGGAGATGGCAGGCCCCGGCATGTCCTACCCATAACCAGTCGAATTCGGAAAAGCAAGTCAGAGCTCGAAGAGGTCAGGGTGCGGCTTCCCACATGACAGGGCGAGGGAAGTGGGAGCATACTGGAGACCCCAAGTCCCGTGGGACCAAGCTGTGACTTTCCTAGTACCTGCAAACATGGAGAGAAGGGAAGGAGGCAGGGAGCCAAGAAGGCATGCTCCCCTCAGCAGATCAGCTCCATGTGGAGTCTATGCATCAGAGCCATTGCCAGCTGGGAGAGGACAGGTTTACCCTGGGGAACATCACTGGATTCCCTGGATTGGCAGGGCTTGAACTGCCCTGCAGAGTGCTTGAGAAGAAGGCAGGGGAAGAGCGGAAAGGGGAGTTAGGGATGTGCAGGAGTTTCAGCAGAGGCATAGCACAGCTTGCCAAGCAATATGCCACGTACGGGCTATTTGAGCTCCTGATGGAGAATGCTGCCATAGACTCAGGTGACTTCACACAGGGCCAGGGTGACCCAGCTGGCAGGAAAATGGCCATCCCTGCACTGGCTTACATCTTAGTTTCTTGGGAAAGATCTGTTCCTTCCTTTTGCCCACGTATAAACACACCCAAACACCATTTTCTTTCACATGGGTATGCTGCAGACATATGAGGAAGATGGCAGGGATATGAGGGGGCCAGAAGCCATGGGAACTATTGGGAGTTGCGTAGGGCTAGGTAGCATGGGGACAGATGGACTCAGATATGCAGATGGAGCCCAGGGGTGCAAGCAACTTGCTGCATGAGTGAGATGGGATCATGACAGAGCGCGTCTCCTTGCACAGCTTGGTCCCATGTTTCCATTTAGTCCTAGGCTGAGCCATAGTGAGGGTGTTTGGCCTGGCACCAGTTCACTTGAGGACAGTGTGTATGAGAAAACTTCCACACCAGGTGCCAGCCTGAACTGAGACTGCAGAGGCATCCAGGAGCCATAAAGGTGATCAGAATCCTTTGAACTTCAAGAAAACAGCAAATAGAAATCAGGCTAGGAAGTTTAGGATGCGGCTTTTTTTTTTCTTCTTCTTCTTTTCTGATTAACTTGCCCTCACTTTGGAAAGAAAAAAATCCCACTTTCTTAGCAAGCTGTGTATCGGTTTTGTGGGGTTACTGTGCTAAACCCTAAGTCCACTGCCTCTGGCCCAGCAATGGCTGTTTCTGGGGATGACACATCCTGAAAGACACACTGATCTATTGAAGCTCTAGGGCTCTGAGAAAGTGGGAGCTGCTTCTCTGCAATGATAGGAATGGAAAAGCAACAACTTGAAACTCTGCTGAAGTCACGGTTCCTGGGATTTTTGCAGGGCATGTTGTAATCCAGATGGGAGGTTTGCAGTTGCATTGCTCTGAGATCACAGGCATTGCCTCAAACCAAACAACAGATGCTGGGGTGCAGGAAAGAAATTATCCCCACTGCCATAAAACTGTAGGCCCAGCTCTCACAGAAAATTTTAATCTAGCAGAAGATCAGCAGACAGCCTTCCTGAGACATCCCAGCAGGGCATGCTTTACACATTGACCATTCTTTGGCTGGTGTTCTGCTTCCAGGTAATTAAAATGGCTTAACCCTGCAGCCCAAGCAGCTGTCTGCAGATAACTTGTCTTTATGCCCAAGGGACCCTTACCTCATTGTCTGCTCCAGAGAACCCCTTAACTGCAAGGCATGTTTGGAGGATACAAGAATTTCATTACACAGGGAGAGAGTGAAGGCAGAAACTCAAATACCTTTTTTATGGGATCAAGGCAATGGAAAGAAAGAAGGCATGGGAGAAGAGAAAAAACAGATCCTAGGGATGTGAAAGAGCAGAGGATTTGTAGATCCTACAATGGGAGAATTTGGAGTGTATTTCCCAGTTGTGCCAAGTGTATCTGGAGTATTCCCAAAGCAAACAATGCAATTTAGATTCACACTATGCCAGTGACTTGTCAGGCCTGAGGTTCAGACTCCCCAAGGGTCCTGTGCAGACTTGCATATAAGCTGTTACGCTTTCCTAAGGGATGTGGAAGCTCTGAGAGAAAAGGCCGCATTCGCTTTTCTGAGGACAGCTGTAAACTTCCTTTTCCTCTTGGGCTTCCTGTTGCTTCCCTGTTTGAGTCCTTCGCTTGAGGAGGTCTGCAGCAAAAAATCCAAGTCCTTTTCTTAGTGCTTGTTGAGCTGATTTAGCCCACAGCATTTAAAATAGCCTTGGGGACAAGACTGGGCTGTCCTTTCAGGTTGCCTTCAGCCCTGTAAAGAGGTAGCTATTTTCCATTGCAGGGATATTATTTATTTCTGATGGGATCTCTCCTGAGAAAGGTGTGTCTCTCCCCTAAATGAAGTCTCTTCATTTCCCTTTGGAGCACATCATTCTTATCCTCTTGTGCTCTGTTTCCTCTGTCTCACTGCTCATGTATTTTGCTGGGTCAGGGTACAGGGTGATTTCAGATGCAGAACCCATCACCCTTGCATTTTTGCGTGGATGGTTCCAGTGTGGGCTGATCTGCTTGCCACACTATTGATCTGTTGAAGGTTCAAGTCCAAAGACCTATTCCCTATGACTGTCACAATTTGGTGCTGTGACAGCATCAGAAGCAGGAGATGCTCAAGTCTGGTGCCTTTCCAGAACTAGGAAGAAACTTAGCTTTTGGTTTAATTAATTATTCTTTTGTTTCATCCAACTTGTGGGTATACTGGCAAGGCACCAGTCTGTGTCTTGCAGCAGTATTCCCCTTGCTTAGATCAACCAGGCTGCTTAGCATAAATAGAGTCGTTTACCAGGATGGCGATACCATTTGCCAGTGCCTGAGCTTACTTTTAATGAGCTAGTTAGTCTGTTTCTGCACGACACTGTGCTGTGCCAGGAAGACACGTCCTGCTCTGCTCTGTGTTCACACAAGGCGACAACGTGCCAGCTGGTGTTTCTTTCTGCCCACCTTTGCCTTCTCTCAGAGTTTCTACAGACAAGCCTCTGTTGCCAGACACACTCCCTGAGACCTCTACCCTTAACTGAAGATGGACCCTTTGAACTCTCTAACCCCCACACTAATAGGAGTTAATGACATTTATCTAAATACTTATCTTTCTTTTCCACTGCCTACCCTGTTACTCCCCATGCTGAAGTATCTGGGTACCTTGCCGACAGTAACAGTTTGTGGCATCCAGATGACATTTACTCTTTTTCCATGATGGAAGAATTGCAGTTCAGACAAATTAAGAAGCTCTCTTTAATCTCTTTTCCCTGGTTTCTTTTTTCTTTCTTTTTTTATTGCCCCCATTTGCATTCATTCAATACCCATCTAGTTTTTTCTAGAAGTCTTTCTCCACTACTGTTCTGGTCATTTTATACATAATTGGAGATGGGACTTTTTGTCCTCTTTTCTCTTGCTGTTAGCTATTTATATCCTTCCGTCCATCTTGTTAAGTCGTCAAGCATCCAGCTGTGTTATATCTGTCACCTTGGTACCTAAGCAACAAGTGAAGATGTTTCTTAACAGCTGTTAGCTCAAGCAATGGCTGCCATAGAGCAGGGGTGGCAAACAAGTGACACTCGAGCTGCTGTGCAGCTTACGAGCAGTTCAAACCCAGCTGCTGTGCCCAGAGGTAGTGAAGCAACAATGGGAGCCCTGGCCAGGCATGTTCCGTCCCGACAGAGAGCTCAGTGCTGGCTGGCATCGGGGCACCACGGTGCGGGGGCTCGATGCTGGCTGGCATTGGGGCAGCACGGTGCGGGAGCTCAGGCTTGGCAGGTGAGAGGTGCTCTGCAGCATATCAAAGAGCAGCTGCTATGTGCGGTAGCCAAGCGCTTGGCCTCCTGACTGTGCAGCCAGGTGCTGAGAGATCTTGCCCAGTGGTTTTCAGCTTTCCAAGGGGAAAATGTAAAAGTTCTGCTGGAAACCTGAAGGACACTTTCTTTTCTTCATTTTTCTTCCCACCAGGGGAGCTGGCTGACATTTTTTGGGTAAAGTTCGTTTTGAAAAATGTGCAACATTCTGCAGGAACTGTGTCCATATTGTCGTGTCTGCTAAAAAATGTAATAGTCTGGTTTGTGCTATCTCTCCCTCTTTTTTTCCCCCCAATCTGAAAAGAACATGAGTTCTCTTAAATAGCCTCCCATGAAGTTGTTAGCATGTGGGAAGACACAAACAGCAGACGGAGGAGGAGGTGGGCACACCAGGCAGGTGGAGGGTGGGAGCAAATCCGTCTGTCGGGAAGGAGAAAGAGACAGGGAATCCAGAGGGATGGGCGCTGGAGCAGCCCCATCCCAGGCTGTATCACATGGCTCAGCAGGTTGGCCCGAGACCCCAGAGAACTCCTAACCCGGGGACGGAGTGGGATGAGACTCTTGCAGAATGAATCCAGATGGACTGGAGCTCAGAGTGGGCTGTGGAAAATGAAGGTGGGGAGATTGACAGGCAGGCGGGAAGTGATTTCTCTTTGGGTGTGAGAGCTGTTGGAAAGGTCAGCTGTGGAGATGACTAAATACAGAATGGGCTTGCAAGTGTGGATGTTGGGCGTTTCAGGAGTTTTCCTTCTGCTTTGAAACAATCTGGCATTTGAACATTTCCACAGAAATGAAATTTCAAAGGAAAACTTTGGCCTGGCTTAATCCAAAATGTCCCATTGCATTACAACCAAAGCATTTCATTCTGGTTGCAGTTCTGGTCAGTGTTTTACCATATACCATTTAAAAGAAATGAGATTCCAAAAGCAGAAGTTGTTCTACAATAGATTTAATAGGTCTTAAAATGAGAAAACCCTCTTTTTAAAATGGGAAAAACTAAAACCACAAAAAAAGGAAATGTTCAGTTCCAAGGCTAGCACAGACCATTTGAACCTTATCAAAAGGCTTTTTATTTTTTTAATTGAATTTTGTCAAAATCGGCACGTTCCAGTGGATAGTTTTGGCTTGGACTAAATGGCACTTTCCATCAGAAAACATGACGTGTTGGAAAATTTTCCACTAGGTCTAGTTTTTTTTTCCACATGCATTCCATTTTTGTGGCAACTTCGTCAGTCCCCAGTTTCAGCCAGGACAAAGCACACAGAAGTCCCGAGAGAGCAGTTGACCTCCTGGTCTTTGAAGGCCAGGATGACTCACTGGAGTTCTCCCCAGTGGCACAGAGGAAAAAACATCTGCCCTGCCGAGCAGCCTGCTTTTCCTGTCCACATAGCCAGCCTTGTGAACACAGTTTATTACTGCATAAGAAGGAAACAGAGAGCCTAGTGCCGATGCAATTTCAACAAAAGTCGATGAAATAATTATGAAAGTCAATGAAATATGTCAGTTAAGGCCAACTGGGCTATTTAACCCTCAGTGTCTGAGCCTGCTTTCTCCAGCATGAGGCTGGAAATGGGATGCTGACTCTTGGCTTGCCCATTCTGTCGACTGTTAATAGATCTTTATGGGGAACTGATTGCTTTTTGGTTCTGGCTTGTCTGTCATTAATCTAGACTTTGGGAACAGTTAAATTTAGAGCAAATCTGTGATTCAAGCTTGCCATAGGGATTCAGGCCTTGTGGCTACCCACAGCTCCTGTCACCGTTGTTAGCATCTCAGCCTTCCTGCTCACGCATCCCCAGATTGGGGAAAAAAGTGAAACATGCTGAGAGAGGCCCCAAAACCCAGCCTGAATAGCAACAACCCATTGTAGATGCTTGCTGATGCATCCATCAGAATCTGGGTGATGCATAGCTGAAATGCCTCCCAGGACGTGTATGAAGGGACATCTTTGTACCTGGGCATAAGACACCCGATGAGTCACTCAGCACAGCGTGTCATTCCACCTCCTGTATGACATTTCTCATCAAATTCCTCTGAATGTTATATTACAACTCAGCTGCTCCCTGGGGCTACCTGGAAGCACAAAGCCACCTTGTTTGAGGAGGGAATAATAAGGGATGGAGAAGCCCATAGTTTCCCTTCCTGGAAGTTTGCTTGCCTCCCCCAGTGCGCTACAGTCACTAAATATATAAAAGTCTAAGTTCCCAGTTACCACTGTTTGCCCCACCAGAAAGAGCAAGCCTAGCTCCCGTTGAGGGGTATCCAAAGGGAAATGTGATGTGGTCCCTGTTTTGTAAATTCCTCTCTGCAGAAGCCCCTTTGAACTCCTGCTCCTCCTGACTTGCCCTCTGCTCTGGGCCAAACGCTATCTGTCTTCACAGTGCAGTGAGCCCTTGCTGGCCGCTCTCACCTTTCTGAGCAGGTAAGAGTGGATATAACCATTCTGGTCTCCCTTACCATCCCCAGAAAAGCAAAGTCACCGCCAGACAAGGCAGTGAGCGTGACCCCCTGTGGGAGGCCTCCCCGTTAGGCTCTGACCCTCACTCATTGCTTTCCTCCCCTCCCCAGATGGTCATGATTGGGGCCAGCACAGACTGCCTTTAATGGGTGGTCTTGTCACTTGTTTACAGTCCTGAGACTTACAAGCTCAGCAGGCTCCTGTAAGTCCCCACCTGTGCAGCCGTTTTGAAGCTCAGCAATCGTTCCCAAGACAGCCTGGATGGATGCTGTGACCTTAACAGACGAGAGCTGCATTTGCATCCAGCATGGAGTAGATCTCTCAGCCAGCTGCCCTCTGCTCAACCCCACCAGCTGCTGTGAGTTCTGGAGTTGAAGGGACTCCCATGCACCCAAATCTGCCCTATTCAGGTCTCTCTCCTCGCTGAGGTGGCATTGCTGCTGAGCTGTAGCGGGCCATGCCAGATCTAAACCCGAGCTAGGAGGATCACAGCAGCCACTGATCTGCCCAGCAAGAGAGGAGAGGCAAACCTGAAGTGCATGTCAGCTCCTCAGGACGGTAGAGACTGGAATTGTAGGGCTGGATTTACTCAGAGGTTGAATGGGACACTCACCATCAGCCTTAACATCTCTTATAATTTCTGGCATGTTCTTAATGTCACAGATTTGGTCGCAGTCAGTTTGCTCACTGTTGAGAAAAATGCAAGCCACATTTTGGGAACCTTTAGTCTAGCTGTTGACATGGTTAATGTTTAGGTTTGCTTCCAGGCTCTGTCAATAGCATAGGTTTTGCACTTCATCTCCCTATGCCTCAGTATCCTCAGCCATAAAAATGAGGGTGACCTTTTCAGTTTGCATGAGTGGTGGGTGGGGTTGTGAGGCTTTACCACAAATGTCTCCATGCCTGCTTCCTTAGGTGAGAATTGTCACCATAATATGCAGATACCCACATCTCAAGTGAGATTGCCAGTGATTGCCTGGGTGGCCTTGGGCACATCTCTTTGTCATTCAGCACCTCTGATTTCCCCATCCCTGAAAGCTGGGGTAATAATACCTCCTTGCCTCTCAGGGTGCTGGAGGATTAATTAGTTACTGTTTGAAAAGCCTTTTGAAGATGCAAAGCTTTCCATAAATATGCTGACTTATATCTACAGATGGGACCCAGGTAGAACTGAAGCGTGGTGTCACTCTGCACTGTGGAGATCATAAATCCGTAAAGAGGTGAAATTTGTAAAATGAGTTCCCTGCACAGGGACTTGATGATAAGAAAGCTGAGCAGCAGAAGGCTGGAAATCAGGCTGGGCACTGAGTTCTAGTTTGTATATGCACACTGTTCTTTACGGTCTGTTGTTCATGTGCAGGAATCCTTAAACAACCCAGACAAATTTGGGAGGTCTGAGTCTCTTCCTCTTTCCTGCAGAAATGTCTCTAGGGTAATACAAAACACATTACAAGAGAAATCACAGGCGGTCAGCGGGCCAAGAGTGTCTGCCTATTGCATCTGTTGGGTGCCATGTTTGCATTCATGTTGTTAGCAAAGATTTTTCCTAGTTGTCAGCCCTGATGGATCGTGAGCTGCCAGAAGATATATCACATTTTTCTGGTCATAAAAAAATTTGTTGTTTCTGTCTTTGAACAAGTTGTGGTAGAACAGAGCATGGCATTCCCACTCACAATAGTAGAAAACATTTCTCTTTAAGTTGAGATAGTGAAATATTGGCAATGCATTATATACCAAAAGGAAAATGGGAGGAAAGACAAAAGGAGAGCAAGACCACGGTCAGAAAGCTGTGACTGGTTAGTATGCATTTAAACTATAGGTTAGTATGCATTTAAATTATAGGAAAGTAGGAGTTTTGATCTTCTCCACAAAAATTGCAGGCGTGGCCAATACCAGCGTGGTTTGGCAGGGCTGCATTTCTCACGATGCCTTGGACAGAAGACCAAAGGGTTTGTATTATTTGCTAATTTCCTGTGACCTGGCATCTACCCCTCTGATAAAAGAGGCTTGATCGGAGTGAGGACAGAAGGGAATCAGGGGGTGGGGAGGCTGGTGGGGGCAGTCAAATAAGGCCTGCCAGCTATTAACCCTGGTGCTGAAGTCATGCCTGAGTCAGCAGAGTTTCGGCTCTGTCGCGTTCCCATTGTGGAGGAATGTGAGTCATCACCGGCCGAGCCCTGAGTGCTCCGTGAGTTCCTGCTACCGCTCTGAGCTGTCAGCCCAGGGAGGGAAGTAAGGGTCTGATGTTCTCTCTTTCTGTGCCATCAAGTTTATTTTTGTTTTTATTGAATCTCTTCAGTCTCAAGTTCCTTCATTTCGGAAATGAGACTCTCTATGGGTTACTATCTTGATCCCCTCTTCACAGCTCTTCATTAAATCCCTCCTCCCTAGCACCTGGAGAGCTCTAATAGCGAGAATATTTAGCCCTGGACCAGGGCTCCTTGAACAACATCCAAGGAAATGCGGAAGTCCAAGAAAGAGGCAAGGCAGAGAATATACTCATGTACATTTGGGGACTCAGCCCATCAAGATAAGGTCTTAGGACAGTCTCAGCTTAATTAGCTTTCCACTGCACAATGTTTCAGCTTCTTTCCCCTCCTCCACACTTGATTTTCCAGCTGTACTGTTCTTTTCTGCCCTCGCTTCCCCACCCAACCACCAAATAAGCATTGGCTCTGAATGTGGTCCACTTTCTCAGTCTTCTCGTTTACAGGTCAGAGTTGGTAAGCAATAAGACCCTGGCTTTTTCCTTGCTGGCAGGCAACAAGATGACTTTGGAGAGAAGGGTCTTTGATTTTTTGGTTTTTGTCCACCCCTGTCTTTCCTTGTCCAGCATGTTGCTTTTCCTAGTGCAGAATTATGATCCTGAACATATTCACTGGTGCCCCTCCAGAGGAACTAGTGGCTAGGGATGAGGAGAGGCAAGTGAGTGGCCTGGGGTGCAGTGATGATGTTGGAGAGATGTAAGAGGGGTGGGAAAATTTGTAAGGCTAAAGTGGAGGGAGGGCAAGTCAAAGAAATGAGTGTTGTAGACCAGGTTGAGAGGCAATCCTCTCCTGGCTTATGGAGACAAGTAGCGGGGGCAGAAGGGACTTAGCTGTAATAAGTTGCACAAGGCCACGGGGGAAAGGAGATGAGAGTTCTGAACCCAGGCACTGGACAGGTATGAGTAAGCACAGTGGGAAAAGAGCTGAGGAAGGAGATGGAGTAAAGTCCAGTCCAAAGGTCTGGAGGGACAAGCTGCAGGGACTGGAGAGGAGGCCAAGTACTGAGCATTGCTGCATGTCAGGTAGAGGCAAGGGGCAGTCTGGTTCACTGCTCAGGTGTTTGGGAACCGGCAGCTCTTGCTGAAGGATTAGCTGACATGCTTGCGGGGCGGGGCAGGCAACAGGAGCTGACTCCTCCGTGGTGACTGAGGAGCCTTTGTGCTTTGTTGCTGAGCATGGGGTTTCATAGCTTTATTGCAGGAAGACCTTTCCCAGTGCTGTGTCAGCTCTTTGAGCAGGAGCCCTGCTCTGCCAGCCTTGCTGCTTTTGCCATGGGGCATATTCCCCTCCCCTTGACTTGGGGGTTGAAGAAAAGCAGCTGTGTGAAAGCCAGGAGAGGTACAGCAAAGAGTGAAAGCCAGGAACAAAGGCAGGCATGGTTGTTCCCTTCCTACTCCTCTGCTTTGCAGCTGTTTTCCTAGAGAACTAGAAGGCTGGCTGTAGCTGGGACTATTTGCAAGGTCAAAGCACAGACAGCACGAACTAGTGGTCTAGTCTGATGTTCATCTCTGTTTTTTGCTGCCTGTTTGATCTGTGGCCAGTCTCACCCTAGCATCTGCTTTTATTTCATCTGTTTCTGTAAAGAACCTAGGACAAACATGGCCCTGGTCTTGTTTAGGGCCTTTGTGTGAATCCCAGTGGTGACTCGATGGGTAGACTTCCCAAACCTTAAGAGAGAACAAGCGGAGCATCAATGGATCAGGCCCATTGGGAAAGATCTTTCATTCAAGTGGATCCTGAGGCTGCTTTGTGCTCTGTTTGTCCAAAGAGGAAATACTGCATAGGCAGGAGAAGGCAACCCTGCTTTATCCCAAAGGCATCTCCACTGTCCTGTCCCAGCAGACAGCCAATGGCTAGAGACCTCACTCAATACAAGCCATTGACTGGCCCTCAGATAATAACATCTCTGCTGTCGCTACTATGTGCTGGTTCTAGATGTGAACCAGTGACCTAGAGTAAAAGGCCCTGTGTTTTCCATTTGCAAGCCAACGCCAAACCTGTTCTTTCTTTTTTGATAGGGATTTAGATGAGAGCCAGATGGGCCATTGTACACGCTGCCATTTCCCCTCAGCTCCCATAAAGCTCCCAGCGTTCAGCTGGGGCAAGGGATGCTGGGGCTTGCAGTTTCTCTTAGCGTGCCCCAACCCAATCACAATGTTATCTCAGGTCTTTCACTTTCATGTGCAGCCATGTCACTTGGAGCTATAATCTTGCCACATCTCTGAATCTCTCATCTTCTTGGTAAGGCCCCCTCCCCTTGTGTTGGAAACTCAGTCCTCCTCTTCTAATGGCTCAGATGTTCAAGCTCCACACTTATGTGGGGCAGAACTGAATCAGTGCATGGCAGAGACCTCCAGTGAAAGTCTGCTCCTGCAGGAAGTGCATGCTGGTGAGTCACTGGAGACCACTCCTTCATTGTATGCGGCTGCAAGCCATTGACTAAGAGGGGTGAGGCAGGCGCTGTGCTCTTTTGGAAGAGCAGCAGAGTAGTTTTGAATGCCTGGCAATCAATACAGTATCTCTTTGGCAAAAGGAAAGGTGTTAACCCCAAAATCTTGGCCAAGTGCCAGCTCAAACCTTTGGCTGTTGCCACCTGAAATTCCCCTGATGGGATTTAGGATCTTCTTTCCCATTTCCCACCCTGCCTAACGCACCTGTGGCATTCCTTTGGGCTGTCAGAGGCTGGCTGTGTTCTTCTCTACAAGGGCTGCATTTCAGATCTTGATTTCCATTTAGAAATAGGGAATATTTGAAAGATGAATTCAGAAGTACCAGGAGAAAAATTCATAAGTGCCACCAGCTAGAAATTTTTGAGCTCCTGTTCCATTCCATTTTTCCCCTCATGGAAAGTTCTTGGAGATCTGTTTGAAGTGTCTGTGAGGCATACAGGACCATGTAAAGGACATTGTTGCCCATAGTCAAGGTGTTCCAAGTGCAAGGAGCTGTCTCAAAATCAGATGCTTTGTGTAGGGTCTTTTGTAGGTTGAAGTGTGATGGATTGTTTTGTTCTGTTGTAGGGTCCAGCTACTGTGACCCTTCAGTTTAGTTCAAAGTGATGCAGAGACGACTAGGACTGATTCCTCTGACGTTTGCATCAGCCATGATATTGCCTCACCAAAGGGTGGCTCATCACACTTCTGCCAAGGGCTGTTTCAATGCCCTTGGGGTGAGATGAGTATCAGGGAACAGGAGGGACAGAAATTGGTGAGAGGCAAGGTTGTGCAAAGCAGTGTGGAGTTCACGTGGTTCTTAACAAAGTGGCATTGATTGGAGTCTTGCTGTTGTGACAGCTCACTATTGTCTGAAGTTCATTTCCACAGCTTTCACGTGGGGGAGCAAGAACCAGATTTGCAAGTGTGGGAGTCTTGTTGTAACAGCACCTCCTGGGCTTTTAGGAGAAATGGTTTCCAGGTTTGAGAGCCACCAGCTGCCTCTTAGTCTGCTCTCTCCCCAGCGCCCCTCACACCCGCCCAGGGAGTCCAGATCTTCCTTCCCAGCCCACTGCCTGTGCTGCAGGGCACCATGAGTTCTACACAATGCCCCCAAGGCCTTGCATGACCTAGTAAATATCTGGGTTTGGGATCGTGGGGAAAGGCATCAACACAAACCACTTCAGAGGCCAAGGTGGAGGAGTAGGATCTCAGAGGTCTCCACTAATGAGGTCTTGGCACCAACACGTCTTTGGCACTCGACTGGGCCTTTTTTACTTCTTTTGGTCCTCAACAAAAAGTAACACCAAAAAAATAATGAGTAAAGCGCAGCTCGACAAGCTTCAACCTATACAGCTAATCCTTCCTCGTGTGCTGGCTGCCCCTGGGAGGTGTTGGGGCACTGTGAGATCTGGCATAGAAACTGCAAATGGCAGGATGTATCCCAGGCCTTTTCTCTGCCATACCAACCACAGACATAATTCAACGAAGAAAAAGCAAGGCGAATCCCAGTACTGCACATGCGCACACACATCCTGCTTCATATGTTCAAGCCTCTCCAGAGGCTGATTAGTGTTTTTATTTTCTCCTCCTCTCCTGGCTTTGCGCTCTCATTGCCATCAATTACCTATGCGTTTGCCCTGATGAATTACTGAGTGTGTAACAGGGCAAGGGAAGACCCGCCATCCCAGCTCAGTTACCTTGCAAACAAACACTCCCCAGAGCATGACAGCAGCTAGTTTGCCCTCTGGCTTCTGATTTAGGATGGGGAGCATGGGAAGCTGATCCAGCAGCTTGCAAACCCCCTTTACTCCATCTGTTCGCCGCCTTCATCATTCCTGTTAAGATGTGGGTGCCACTGCTGTGGTACAGAGCAGGGCAATGGGTGTGTTATTTCCCTGATGAGAGGCTTGGAGGAGCAGAACAGAAAGAGTTTACCCTGTTTTGCAAAAGAGCCATGAGTTATTCAGTCACCTGGAAAGGAAACATGATTTCCGCACAGTGTTTGGGGTTTTGGGGGTATTTTTTGTTTATTTTGTGTTGTTATTTCTTCTGCTGTTTTTTGTTTTCCTTTTCCCCTGAAGCCTCTAGAAAGTTTGGAATGTGTTTTTGTTAAAGCTGCTACATGTAGGGGCCTGAATTTCAGCTTTGGACACATTTTGTTGTTGGCAAGCTTTCCTCAGCTGGCACCAGCTTTTTCACTAGCAGAAAGTCTGACTCTTTACACTTGTCCAGAGGAGGGTTCTGCAGGACCATTCTGGGGTCTGGTTCAGGGTCAGGTTCATCAGCACCAAAGTCTGCTTTTTCTCCAATTTGTGTCCAAGTACAGCCTGCACTGATGCACGGATCCACTGGCAGGGGTAGGGTAGAAGGGGGAGGGTATAACTTGGAATTACTACCACTCAAGGTCAAGAAAAATTACTTGATTTTTAAAAGGGTGATTCATTAATTTGCAGAGAATTCATAGCATAAAGAAAGGGCATAGTAACGATGAAGTGAGAGATTGGACTGATCTCTCTCTTGTGGTACATACCACATGCTCTGACAGGCTGGCTGACAACATCTGTATTTCAGCGGCACGTCTTAGGTGGCCGTCCTTGGGCAGTGGTGGCCTTCAGCCTGGCATAGCCTCCTGCGTGCCGTGCTCCTTGTCTGCACACCCTGCTCAGGCAAGACTGGGCTGCCCTGCCAGGGCAACTCAGAGGAGAAGACAGTGGCTTTCCATCCTCTCCTCTCTGGGGTTCAGCTCATCTCTCGCTTTCTGGCACTGCAAGGAGGTGCTGGGCCACGAATTCCTGCTGTCGCGAATGGGGCCTCTGTTACTGGGATGTCGAAAGCCTGGTTCAAAGGGAACCGCTGAGGCCTGGGGGGGTTCAGGGAGCTTGGGTGGGAGCAGAGCCAGCTGTGCCATCGCCCCAGCCCCAGGCAGGCTCTGCTCGGGGGTACAGGCCCTTCATGAAAGAGGTGTGGACCTGTGCGGATGAATCCACTCTCCTCCAGCCTTGGGAGAAAGAGGGAGTGCTGAGCACACCTACAGCCAGGCAGCCGTGAGATGGGCAGCAGGTTGTTCCCAGGGCCTTTGCTACGTGATTGCTTTTGCTCTCCGGCAAGCTCACACACGCTTTGCAAGGCTCTAAATACTTCAGAGCCAGACTGCTTGGCAAAGCTGTTGCTCACCTCTGCAGGTGTGGGCAATTCTGCAAGAGACTCTCTCACCTCCAGGGTAGAAGGAGCAGCATATGCTGCAAAGCATGTTGGAGACATCTCCCCACCCCCGCCATCCACCCAGTCTTCCCTCAAATCCCAGCATAGCGTTATCTAAAACCAGCCCTGCTCTGCACCCAGTGCCCTTATTTCATCAGCAAAGCTGTTGTGGGCCACGGGTCCCACAGGGCACAGGCTACACTGGTGTCAGAGAAGTCTTTCACTGTGTCTTCCTGCCTGGACATCCTTCTCCAGTAGGCCTGTGCCTCCAGTTGACGTGTAGAAACGTGGTCCGGCTGTGACTTTATCAGAGCAGGAGCATCCCTTCCCTCTGGTTGCTGGAGGGACATGCGTGGCAAAAATGGCCCTGGCTACACTGTGAGGGGGAAGATGCAGTCCTGCCAGCTCAGCTGACAGCCTCTCAGGACTCGATGGCTTCATGCATGCAGGCACATGAGGGCACCAGTACTTTGCTGTGGTTATAAGCAGCGCTGAAAAACGTTCCTCAGCACCCAGCCGCAATGATAGGGTGTGGGGCAAACCAGTGCTTGACTCGGGGAAGGGGGCAAGTTCACACAAAGCTCTAGAGACTGAGTTTCGGTCTTAACTGCTGATGACTGTGGTCAGCTGATGGCGTCTCATGGCGGGGCTGGATTGTTGAGGCTTGTCCTCAGAATCACAGGCTTGGCATGGCAGGAAGGAGAAGGGGAGAAAGAAGAGGCTTAGCTGAGATGTGGGGACTGAGATCAGGCTGAGTACAGCAGGCATGGAGTGAGGGGCAACATGGAAGCATGCCGAGAGAGCGGTAAAGGTGGTGTCTGTGGGTGAGAAGACTTTAGTATGCCTGTACCTGTGTGTGCGTGAAACTGCAGGAAGGAGTTTCTTGCTCAGGTTCACGTGTAGAAGTCACAGGGTACATCTGCCAGGCAGTGGTCTGTGGGCGCTGAGACTGAGGAGTTCGTTTTGGCCTTGAATGGTAAGCCTGTTCATCCCCTGGAAGAACAGGGTAGGGGTGACATTTCAGAAATGCTCTGTTCCCAGTTAGAAGATGCAGTCCTGTTTCTCTTGCCATGCATGTTTTTCTTTCCGCAGCCTCTTTCTCTTTCATTATCCTTCATGTTCCTCACTTTTTGTACTTTTTTCTTTTTTTTTATTACCCCTTTCTTTCCTTTACTCTCCATCTCCCACAATACATCCAATTTCAGATTCTGCCAGAAAGCAGTGAGCAGAACCTGCTTTTCTTGTTCTTACCACCTTGCTTCTGTATTGTATTTATTATATAAATACTGACTGTATAATTGCCAGAGCATTATCTCTAAATGTACAGATTAGGGAAAGATGCAATGGCAGCCAAAGATTAATTTCAGGGTCAGCCTGGTGGGAGACATTTTTCTCCAGCTGTCAGGGGAGGAATCATCTGAGACAGAATAGCAGTCAAGAACACCAGCCACTGCTTTTCCCGAGCACCTTTCATCTTTACGCCACAGAATAAAGATGGAAGGTTCCTAAATTCAGCCACTTCTGGGGTTAAAAAAAGGCCACAGAAACAATCTAGATCAAGCAGGTAGATTGTACACAGTATATAGGCCCTGCTGTAAATCTATTCTTATACGGGAACTATTGCTACTCTGAAATCAGGGCTGAGTCTTTGCAGCTCATTTAATTACTGAAGCATCTCCAATAGGATTAAATGGATGTCTGAGTGTGTGTTAGCTTATGTTAGGATATGCTATGCTGATGAATATCAGTGCTTTCATATGCCTCCAGCTACGCATGCTCTGTATATTTACAATAACTGGTTTACTGTCATCCAAAGTTGGAGACAAAAGGAAGGAAAGTATTATTGATCCAACCTTGTGCCTTTGGGTGATCATGAGCCCTAGGTTGGCTGCAGAGCATTAGAGCTGGTTGTAGTGAAGTGTGAACACCAGGTGTGGGAAGAAAGGGATTTATGAACAGGAATGAAGCTGCAGGAGCTGCACGTGGATGCAGGTAGTTGCACATGGTACTGAGTGCCTTTAGCCGTAGACTGTTCTTGCATCAGCCATGCCAAGAAGAAGCAAATGGAATAAATAAAGGAGTTCATGGGCCTGATGTCCAAGAACCGTTCTTTTTCTCTCTGTCTGTCTGAGAAATACATGCATATTCATGTCTTTCCATCTTATTGCAGGGCTGCAAGCTCAGACTGTCTTAGTCAATGACACAGTCTCGGGGTTTATCGGGACAGACGTGGTCCTGCACTGCAGCTTCACCAATCCGCTCCCCAATGTGAAGATCACGCAGGTCACGTGGCAGAAAGCCACCAACGGCTCCAAGCAGAATGTGGCCATCTACAACCCTGCCATGGGGGTCTCCATCCTCTCTCCGTACAAAGATCGTGTGACTTTCCGGAATCCTTCCTTCAAAGATGGCACCATTCAGCTCTCTCGGCTAGAGCTGGAGGATGAGGGAGTTTACATCTGTGAGTTTGCCACCTTCCCAACTGGCAACCGGGAAAGTCAACTGAACCTCACTGTGCTGGGTAAGATACTGGACAGGCTTTGTCGTGAGAACCATTGCCTCCAGTTGCACAGATCTGGAGGAACCTGAGACTCATGTCCTGGGATCTCAGGGCAAAGGTGAATCTTGGGTTTAAATTTTACCTATGATGATCTTTCAAGTTGACTGTAAAGAGGTGAAGAGCGTGGAACCCAGGGTAGGTAGTTCACTGAGCTATTACAGGAACGCCTCTTCCTCTTGCTAGGCCTCAGTTCCCCTATCTCTTAATGCAGGTGCAATGACAGTGACCTGTTCCATAAAGGCCTGGTGAGATTTAGTGACCTGGTGGCTGTCAACTAAACAGAGAGAAAAGACAACAGAAAGATCCTAAGCACAAGTGGAGCTTGTCCATGAGCTTATAGTTGTGAGTGAATAGACCTCGCCCAAAGTCTGCATGATTCATTTGCTCTCCAATTTCCGTTTCTCATTCTAACATAGGGCTGAAAACCTATGGCAGGAAAGGAATGACTTTCCATCGTGTATCTGTGCATCTAGGGCTCGTCCCCCATTCTATCCCCAGAGTAAGTTGCTGGCAATTTGCAGCAGCTCAGGATTCACCACAAAGTCTGTCACAGGCTCAGTGGTGCTAGATGTCTCTTGAGTTGTAGTAGAGAGGGTAGCATTGCTTTCCTAACCATCTCTTTGTACTCTTTTCTTCTCCTCCTCCTCCTTTTTGCAATTCCTTGCAGCCAAGCCCACAAATCGGATGGAGGGCACAAAGCGGCCGCTTATTGCAAAGTCTGGCAGGACAGAAAAGATCTTAGTAGCCACCTGCACCTCCTCTAATGGGAAGCCCCCCAGCACTGTCACCTGGGACACAAAGCTCAAAGGGGAAGCAGAGTTTCAGGAGATCCGGAATAGCAATGGCACCATCACAGTGATCAGCCGGTACCGGCTGGTGCCGAGCCGGGAGGCCCACCGGCAGCAGCTCATGTGTGTGGTCAATTACCAGCTGGACCGCTTCACCGACAGCATGACTCTCAACGTGCAGTGTAAGTGAGCATGGGCAGAGCTGGAGAACAATGCTCCGTGGTCAGTCCCTGGGGTGGGTGATAAAGTCTGGCAAAAGAGGATTTTTCTGAAGGGAAGGTGTGGGTCTGGTGGAAGGGCTGAAGAAGGGGCTGTTCTGTTTTTCTGGAGAGTGAATGCTGAAGTGATCCCTTGGAATAATCATATGCTTTCTCTTTTCCACACCTGCTTTCTCCCTCTGCCGCCGCCATGCCTCTTTGTTCCTTCCCTTCACTATCTCCTTCATTCACCCTCTCCCATATTCCTTGTCCTATCATCTTTCCCACCTTGCAATCTCTTCTTCTCCCACCCCTGCCCACTCATCTCTTCCTATTTAATTTTCTCCACCTTCCTTCTCCATAACTCTTCCCTCTCCTTTTCCATCCTGCTTTTCTATCTTTTTTGTCCCTCTGCAGATGAGCCGGAAGTCACAATTGAGGGCTTTGATGGCAACTGGTTTCTCAACCGGAAGGATGTGAAGCTGATATGCAAATCTGATGCCAACCCCCCAGCCCACACCTATGAATGGAAGCTGTAAGTGCCTACAGTGTTTCTGCTCTCAGCAGCACATACGATCTTTGAGCAGGGCCAAGGAGTCTCTGTAGAAACCTCAGTCACCTGCTAGTCAATTAGGGCCCAGTCCCATTACTGTCAGTGGTGTCCCTCCAAGGTAAAACCTGTGCATGTGAGGGGAGAGTTGGACACCTGTAGTTGCTGGAGCTGTGCTCCTGCAGAATGTTCAGAACTGATTCTGGTTCCCTGGCACAGCTCTGCCAGGAGGCCTTCATTGCACAGGGACTGGAACTAACTTCTTGATTTGCAAACCAGAGAAGCTCCCTCTGAAGCTGAGCTTGTCAGATCTGAAACAAGGCTTGTTGCACTGCCAGCCCTGTCTGGAGGGCAGCCTGTGCTTTTGGGGCACGCAGTGCAGTGTTTGAAGCCGCTAGGGCAAGGGACTTATTTTGAGTGAATGGGCTTTATCAGAAGTTTCACGTGGCCTATGGCTCCAGCTGACAGAGCTGGGACTAGTATTTCAGTTGAGCCACACACAGCCGCCTCACCTTGCCGTGGACAGAGGTTGTCCCCTGTCTTTCAGCTAGGTCTTCCCCCAGCATCTTCCAGCTCAGACTCGGGAGGGAAGGGCGGTGGGTAAGGATCGTACACAACCCCTCTCCACTGGGCTGTGATGGAGCTTGCTACCAGCGCAGTGCAGCCTCAATACCCAGGATAACTTCCTATTCCCACTTCTCTGGAATAGTATTCTGTCCTGGGGACATGAAACAGCTGAGATATGACAAGGTGAATAATTTGCTCGGCACCACTAAAGGCTTCAGAAGCAGAGCTGGAAAAGAACCCAGGATTTCCCTTCCGTAAAGGGGCACAAATACACAAAATTCATCTGCATATGGAAAAATCTTTCCCTGGAATTAGCCCCAGCTGTATGCAGGATCTCCCCTTCAGAGTACTCATCCCCATGCGACTGACGTCAAACAGAAGCAATTCCTTGTCCTCCAGGGTTTCAGCTTTTGGCTGAACACACTAAAAGGACTGAAAAGCGAGTGAGGGGTGTCTGGGGAGTCGGATGGGAATTGATGCAACCTTATGTGGTTCTCTTTCCCTCTCTTTCTTTTCTATAAGCACTCAGGTAGCTTTAAAAAAGAAAGATCAAATGGATCCTTTCTTCTTTTTAGCTGGCATTTGTCATCAGGAAAGAGGCTCTCAAAATGGTTTTGCAAGGAGCTAGGCATATTCTCTCTCATTTCGCTTCCCAGATCAAGCTGTTCACAGTGAAAGTCTGAAGAGGATTGTTTTTCTTGCTTTTTTTCTAGTGCTTGTCCCCAGCTCTCTCCGTCTGTTGGTTCTGCCAGTTTGACTTGAACTCTGAGAGGGCACTCTGGGTTTCTCACAACATTGCCAGGAAAGTGGTACAGGCAAAGATGCCCCTTGTGGCCCCCAAGGCAGAAGAGATGCCAGTTTAGGCTATCTCTGTGTAGCAGGGCTGGCAAATGGAGCTGAAGTGAGCCTTGTGAGATGGAGCTGGGGAGAGGAGGCAGATTTTTCTCTCTGCTTTTGGGCAAGTCACTTCATCCCTTTGTACTGCTGTTGCTCACACATAGGGCTGGAGGCTGAGCATTTGCTGAGCTCCTGGGCATCAGGCTCTCCATGGCAGGAGCTCTGTCGCTATGTACAGACACAGCCAGCAGCACAAGCGGCCCCAGTCTCTGGTGCAGCAGTCTGCTTTGTCTGTGGTAGCGGTGCAGAAGGCAGGCTGAGAGCTGAAGTAGGGGGTAGCCAGGTGCCAAACATCTCAGCCAGCTGATGTTTCTGTAGCCCAGGGCAGGAAAAAGGGTTAGTTACCAACCAGGCTCAAACACGACAGGGGCTGCAGGTGTGAGGGCTGAGCATGACACTGCATGACTGAGTCTGAATATGACATGTCATTTGCACACTTGGTTTACACACAGCGCTGGTAATAAATTCAGCTCTGGCAGAAACAGTTCGTGGGAACAGCACGTGTTTGAGCTAGGCATTGCATTGGTGCCGATGTGTTTGTATGATTGATGATTTTTTTTTTTTTTAATGCTGGAAAGAGTTGTTTTCCTATGGATTCTCTGTGAGCTGTGTGTATGTGCGTTTGTCTGTCTTTAGCCTGCAAGGGTTTCTTGACTTACAGTTAAGAGGCTGGGAGCATCAATACTATGCTTTGAGAAGGAACTGTGGGAAGAAAAATGGAGAGAGAGAAAGCACGAAATTAAAGAGTACGGGTTTCTAAGCCCAGTAGCGCTTCAGTCTGATTCCCCAGCCTCGCCCTTTTTGCACACTCGGTGGGTCAATTAGGACTGAGTATAGGATTATTGACCTGAGAGGATGGAAAGATGGAGTGCAGCTGAAGGTAAGGAGAATCACAGAATCACAGAATCACAGAATGGTAGGGGCTGGAAGGGACCTCTGTGCGTCATCCAGTCCAACCCTCCTGCCGAAGCAGGGCCACCTACAGCAGGCTGCACAGGACCTTGTCCAGGC
>Ga0065711_1031824_pt1 | contig 28655 bp, 12 predicted proteins | sample Hoacrofraction12_FD_59098 | JGI IMG/M metagenome (GOLD analysis project Ga0065711, IMG submission 59098) | Hoatzin crop microbial communities from Cojedes, Venezuela - Epithelial fraction 12 v2 (version 2) | ecosystem: Host-associated > Birds > Digestive system > Esophagus > Crop | place... | reverse complement strand
CATTCAGTGCTAAGAGTAACTCAAATGTATGATTGAAGTTTTCCAAATCTATTTATCTGCTAAAAGCCTAGTTTTGTGACTCAGGTTTTCAAGTGACAGGAGAAATTTGTTACTTCTGACTTGGTAAAAGTTTACCAGGAGGGAAATAACACCTTGTTAATTTTTCTTGTCCTTTTATAGTAAGTACCACTGAATTCACATGACACCATTATTACGTTGTGCTGTTTGTCAAGGTACAGATAAGATTTTTCTGGCAATGCAAACCAAAAGAAAGCAAACTGGTTGCAACCCCAGCAGATTATATATCTGCTTGTTCTAGCTATAAAGTGACATTTTCATCTGCCAAGTATATGAAATCCTGTGTGAGATTAACAGTTTGGAGTCACGGGCTGTAACAGGATGGCAGTGGGCTGGAGGGCTGCTGGATGTGTGGCTGTCTCAAGGCAAGGTGCTGGGATGCTGCTGTATCCATGAAGTGCTGACACATACACATGTTAGAGTAGCCCTGGAGTGAACCAGGTCAGTGGGATTAATGAATTAAGCTGGTCCTTGGCACTGCTGTCACTGCCTGTCGGTGAGTACAGGCTGCTCCTGAGATGCTGTAGCTGCTGAAGCCCTGGCCTGGTGTGTGCAGTCTCACAGCAGCTTCTGCCTGCCTTGCTGACACAGAAACTTGCAGCTACAACTGCGAATGGTGAATACTTCTCTAATGCACTTGGAGAGGTCTTAATTGACACCAGTTCCTGAGTATGATAAGCATATCTGGGTGTTGAAAATTGTGCCAGCTTCATCTTAACTTTCCCTAAATTAGTTCATAACTCTGCCTAGGCGTTCTTTATTTGGTTTTAAAGTGGGCTATGCCAACTTAACTCAAATTGATTCTAATTGTTTTAAACTGACACTTTTAAGTTCCATAATATGTAACACTTCAGAACATATGGGGGGGATCATTAAAGATGGGATGCAAATAAAAAAAAGTCAATGCAGATTTATCAGAAAGTGTGCTAGACTAAACCTGTATGCCTCCTTTTCTTAGACAAAAGAAATCTAACAGTTTTCATCTGTGCGGCAAAAACTCTTGATATGGTATCCAAAAAGGAAATATGGAGAACAAGTTAAAAAATGACTAATAATATGGCTACAAATAGAAGCCATTTTGTGCTGGAAAGGACATAGAGTAAGCATTTAAAGATAAGTCTGGGCTAATCTTATGAAATATTTCATTGTTTGGCTCTGCATAAAGGGAAGCCAACTGGAGTTGTGAGTGCGAAGGGTGAAGAGGAGAGACCCGGGTGGCACTGGTGGGGTTGAGGTAACAAGGAAGAGCTTGGACTCTTACTGTGCAAATTGCAAGATTATGCACTTAATGACTGGTAATACTGCAATGAATGAGGGGCTGAGGGCTAGAAAGAAAGATGAAAAAGCTGACTGTAGTATTAATCACAGAAGAATCTGAGAAACCAGGATATTGTGGTCCTGGGAAAGTCAAATGGGAGCCAACGGGTATTACCAAAAGACATAGGAAAGTTGAGTGCCACAGTAATGCCTGGTTTAAGTCCATACTACTGCAGTTGGCACAACACTGAGGGTAATTTCTGTGTTGTAAATGAAAGCTGTAGTATCTGGTATAACTGAATTGCATATACATCTCTTCTGTTCCTTTCTCCAGGATAACTGATACTCAATTTTTGATTCACCAGTAAGCAGACAGAAAAAATCTCTTTGTGATGTAGGGTTCATTATTACAAATCTCCCCAAGCTTGCAAAGCAGAATAATGTAGGCCCAGGATATATGTCCTGCATATAGCATCATGTATATCAATGAAGCAGTTCAGAAAAAAAAACAAATGAGTGGTGCATAATGCACTTCTGACATCTGGGTTATTGCTGCTTTGCTGTGTTTGATGGCAGTAAGCAATCTGACTATGCTGCTGTACGTAAGTTTATTCTGTGAAGTCAGGGGGCAGTGAAACACCGCTTCTCTCATATCATGGCATCCCTATGGCAACTTTTATGAAGGCATAAACTGAGATTTGTGATTTGCCTTTTAGGAAGCAGCTTTTCTTTCCTGGCTCCAGAGATGTGGACTGTGTTGGGGTAAACCTGCAGCTTGGAATCTTGCTGTGAAAACACTCTTGCCAGCTGTTTCCTTTAATGAAGTGCTATGAGGTATTTCTATGTGTATTAGGGTTGTAGCAGCATGAGCTTTTGTGGGGAATTGACTGTGATAAGCAAACCTTCTTTAAAGCTGATCAATTGCATTGCTGTTTGCCTGGTAGGCTAATTGTGGCAAGCACAGGGACCACTGAAGCTGACACTGTTACCTATGCAAAATGCTTTTGGTGACATAAAGATACATTGGTAGGATGCAAGAAAGGGACTGGGGGTGTAGGTCCTTTGCCTCTGACCCAGCATTTTTACATGTGCAAAATGAGTGTGGCATTACCACCAGCTGTGAGGTTGGCATCCCTCTGTGCACTGAGTATCTGTAAACGAAAGTTACACCATGGACTCTGGCTCAATTGGGAATTAGGTCCTGATTTCAGCAAGGACAGAGAGAAATAAACAGTGTGGAAGAGATCATACAGGGGAATAAAGGCTGGGGTTACTACTGTCAGTTTAAACAAGGATTTGCATTTGTGCTCTGAATGCTGGCTCGGGAGCAGAGTGCCAACAAATTGCTCCTGTCTGAACTGTGGGCCTGGAACTGCAGCAGCCAGCGGGGTGCATGAAATGGGAGAGGGTCACAGCTGTCTTCTAGAAAGACCGATTTATGCATCGAGGCCAGAGTGTAGATTAACTGGAGTTAATCTATCTGTGGAGTTGCTATTTCCCTGAAGATGAGAAATCTGAGTAAGTCACTTGTGGTCCTGATAGAGACCCGAGGCTGCCTTGTGAGCAGCTCAGCTTGAAGTCTCATCCTTGAGGCAGAGGGTCATTTAAATGATGTTGGCATACTTCTCAGACCTTTACTCTCATACTTGGTGTTTGAAGTCACTATTTTTGGCCTGAGAACTTAAACTTTGATGTAGGTGGAAAGGGAGACTCTGACCTTTCCCTTCCTTGTCCTGAGCTGGGGGACTAGCTGGCCATGGCAGTGCTGGCTGTGCAGGTTCTGTCCCTGTGCTGGAGGTGAGTGCCTTCACCTGGGCACGCTTTCTCCTTCCTCGCTGACTGGGCTGCAGAATGAAACTTGTGTGGTTTTGGAAGCAAATTCAAAAAACTTGGAATCATAACTGCAACCATGGAGACTGACCCCTTAAATTCTGAATTTTGCCATAAAAATGTATTTACATTTCCAAAGGTAGAAAGTTCTGTGGAAAGTCTGGGGAAACAAAGCCCAGCCCCAGTCACACTGCGTGAGCCTGTACTTGTGCAGCTGGTCAGTAAAGCAGAATCAGCACTTCTGCCTCCTCTTTGGGTCCTCCCTTCATCATGCTCCTCCCAGCAAACGGATGGCACCAGTGGGGAGTGCATCTGCTCTGCGGAGACCTTGCTCTGTGCTTCACAGGCGTTCCCGGTTCTGCCATCAGTACAATGGAAAGATGGGTAAACATGTGGAGCTGTGCACCAGGAGCAAAATGCTGGTGAAGTCAGAATTTGCACTTTCTGCTGAAAGCTAAACATGTCAATTTTTTTTGTCCCTGTTACCGATTTGCACAGTGCTGGCAGTCTTTCCCTTTCCTTTACAGTGCTATAAGAAGGTTCACCATTAACAGCTGTTGATGATGGGGTTTCATGGCCAGCAATGTCAGCTGCAGCCAGTATTTGTTCTGCAGTACTCAAGCTGTTTCCTTGGATAAGTCATAAGGCCTCCACCAATGCATTGATATTGACTGCATAAAGGTTGAATGTCTGAATGAAAATAAAGAAGAAAAAGTAATTGAATGTAGAAGTCCCAAAAGGCATAGATCTCAGGTTCCTTGTCAAAAAGAAGATACTTCATCTTAATCTATGGCTTAGGCCTCAGTCAATAATCACAAAGTGAATTGGACGTTGAACATTGCTAGTTTTGCCTATTTTATTATGCACAGATGTCTAGTTTGATTTCATACTGTACTATGAGCCAGGTGCTAAATTGTGTTTGGCTGCCTTCATAGGCCTAAGGAGTTCTTGTGGCTATCCCTAATGTAATTAAACATTTACGCTCAATTAAATGAAAATTTTGTAGCCTCATCATGTGAAGATCTGCTACTTCTGTCAGAATTCTGCTTCTGTGTGATTTAGGCAAGTTTAAAAACAGATATTGCACAATAATCAGACATTTAGGTAGCAAAACTCTTAAAATATTTTTCATCTGAGGGGGAGAATGTATATCAGTTGGTATTATTCTTCATGTAGCAGAGGCAAGAAGAAATATTGAGCCAAGACGACGATGGCAAAACTCCCCTTCCCAAGCAACCGAGTTCCATGTAACTTACTTCAGCCTCTGAGCTTCGTAACAGAGTTGATGAATTCTTGTAGCTATGTAATGTCTTTTCTCAGGGGTGGTACTGAGGCTTTTCTGGCAGCTGTGGTGTCTGGGATAGCGGCCGTGCTCCGAGAGCCTTGGGGGCTGGTGCTTCCGGGCTGCGCATCATCCTCTGGCTGCATTGGTGCTGGTGAGAGCACTTGCACAGACCGGCTTAACCTCATCCAAATCTCACCTGCGCTGTGTCACAGCTACTCTGGCTATGGAGAGAAATGCCATCAGCTGAGCTGGCCCTTTCCCTCCCCTCGGAACCAAAGCATCCAGCCAGGTAATAAGAGTCTAAGAGGAGCTCAGGCTTTTAAACAAGTAGTGTGAGTAAAGCATGACTGGGACATTAAATTAGGAAAAATATCGGGTTTCTGGCACTTGGTCTTTCAAAGCACCTTGGAAATAAGCCTTGTGGAGCTTTTCCTGTGTCATGAAATATTTCATGTTGCCCTTGATGCTGAGCTCGGGAGAGTGCTGTCACTTACTTCCCCAGAGGCAGAGAGACAAAGAGGATGCAATTAAACTCATTCTCTACAGGTGGCTTTACAAGGATTTGCATGGAAAAAGAGCTAAAAATGAAAAGCAAATGAAAGGAAACAATTGTATCTGGAAAACAAGCTGGCCAAGTCATGTGAAAGGCTAAGAGGATATTAGGACAGCAGATGTCTTGGATGTGGATCTCCATCCTGGATGGTGGCCTGTGTTTAACAGTTTATCTGTTCATGAAGCTGCTTGCACCTGTGCTACCACAGGGCACTGAAAACCCACCAAGGCAGGGATGCAGGGCTGGCGGCGGCTGGCTGGGGCTTGGTGTGCTGTGGGAGGAGGGAAGGTGAGCCTTGCCACATACTCTGAGGCAATGCGGCTGTCGGTGTTGGCATACAGCTGGTGGGGAATAAGGGGCAACAAAGTCAGCTCCAGAGGTGGGTCATGAGGGATTTGGGATCAGTGCTGTTCTGGCATATGGATGGCATTCACTTGGATTATGGGATACTTAGTGGAGATTTTTGGTTTATTTACACTTTTGTCTGACATAACCTTGGCCCACCTTGGAGTCCCTCAATGTTATGATAGAAACAGTGATAGTAAATCTAAGTCTAAAGAGAAGGATTAAGAATAATGTTAAGAAGATGCAATGAAGTAATTCACATCAGAATTAATCATAAATGAAGCTGAGTTGAGAGATGGGCTAATTAACTTGGGCTTCTACTTTGGATTTGGACAACTTTCTAAAATACCAGAGATTGTCTCCTAGGCACTTTCTGAGCTTATTTATGGAAGGATGACCGCAGGGTCCCTGCGGCTGGGATGCAACACTGCAGAATTGGGCTCACATTTGTCTGAAGGTTTTTTTTAAACTTGACTCCCTCCAGCTATGAATACTTGTGTAGCTCTGCTACAGGGTGTACCATATCCTGAATGTGTGGGACCATGCAGGCAATAAAGACTCCAGTTGTTTCTAATATCTAGACTACAAAGTCTATGGCATGGGCATCTGTGTGTCTAGATAATAGCTTTGTGTCTCTGATTTAGAGCTCCTGGCTGATAGCACAAAATGTTTGCCTGGGCATCTCCGTTGTGATGGACAGTCCATAAATCAACAGGCTGTACATGTGTTGTCATACAGACTTTCCAGTAGCCACTGGTATTTTTCTTGTTTGAGCTGAATGTTGGCTTAGCTATAGCTTACATTTGCAGTGCATGCTGCTGCATACAGCAGTGACACTGGTGAGTCCGAGCCTTGGAGAGGCTGGTGCTGAGCAAAGAGCATTGCTGCCGGAGGCTGACTATGCCAGTTGCCCCTGCAGAAAAAAAGGAAGAGTAAATTCTTAGCCATTTGCTGCCTGCTGCAGTCAGAGATGTTCAGCAGTGAAAAGACAGCTGATTATTATCTTGTCTTCTGTGCATAAAGGCTATTATATAACATTAAATTGTATTCCACAGCAAATCTCATGCAGCTGCTGTGTTAATGAATTGGCAGGTAAGCAGTACAACGAATAAAAATCGTTCTGGTAAGTGACGGCTGACCAGTGAAACCCTGTTTCTTCAATACCCGTAACTCTAAAGGGGTCCCTGAATACAGGGACTGGGAGAGGCAGCAAGTGTTGGTCATGCAGGAGTAAGAAAAGGGGCAGGAGACAATGCAGAGCTGAGCATGGCAGCCTGAAGTAATGGCAGGGGATGGAGTCAGAAACGGCTTTATCAACAGGTTCTAGAGATGTACAGCCCTGCCCTCAGCAGTGCAATGAACAGGCTAACATGTCTGTGTACCCTTGCCTTGAGGCTCCTTGGCAGGGAAGAACTTCGGATGAAAGCAGATGAAATACAATGAAAAGGGTAAAAAATGGGAAGGGTAGTACAAAGAGGTGAGATGACTCACCTAAAGTCAGTGAGCATGTTAGCATCAGTGTTGAATGCAAGCCAGGCCTCCTCCAGATCACTGAATAGACAGATTGCTTGCTCTGGACGGGGTCTGAACTGTGCATGCTAAGACAGACTTTGCTGCGAGTTCAAATGACAAGGGCTTGTTTTTTGTAATTGGTGTTAGCTTCGCTGCTGCAGTCGAGGTTTTAGTAGCAATTATCTACCAGACTAACTGCCATGTTATACAGTGGACTTTAGACAATACTACATATTTTAGTGTTTTTTTCACTGATGTGTATTGGTGTATATTGTTGAATTTCTTAGGACTTCACAGATCAGAGACATACTTCCATACACATCTATGTAGTTTTGAGTACTAACCAACGTTCATCTCCAGAGTATAATTCAGTTCCTCTTTAAATTCACACAGAAACATTGCTCAAATGTTAATAAAGAGCTGTAAGTAAGTATGCAAATTCTCATTAAAATGTTTAACATAATACATTATGGTTTATTTGCCTATTAAGTGTGAGGGATGTAGTAGTGTTTCACTTAAATATACCTCAAAGAATTAAACAAGGCCATGCATCAGCTGATAAGATCTAGACAAATAAAGTAGCTCACAGAGATAACTGAATCGTTTTTATTTTGACCAATGCACATTCTGGGATCCTCTGAATAGCACTGCTGAGCACGGCATTTGTTTAGAATTGATTTCATGTTTAGATTTTTAGCCAGGAGGGATTGGTTTGGGCTTTAGACGCTTGGCTGTCCTATGTGACTCTTTCCTATGCCTAGGTATTTGTCTGATGTCAAGAAATCTTTCTCTAGGGGAAAAAAAAAGTAAATTTGCTGCTTTTGTTAGCAGAGCAAAGCACACACAAGGTTTCTGTTTTTTCATAGTCGTTACCTACAGTGGTGTTGATGCTGCCATAGTTGGTTGTGCTGCTTTGCTTACAGCTACGTTCCAAACCTGCAGTCCCATGAACAGATTAACTGTAATGCTACCTGCTAAAAGCATCCGATATGGCACCGCAGCAGTTACGTGCTGCTTCATCATCATAGCAAGTGTGATCTTAACTACCTGTGACAAGACTAAGCCCCTCTCCAAGATCTGAATCATCAGTGTTGTATCTGAGTACTCAGACCTGCTAATATACCACACTCACCTTCTAAGCTTGTATCTTACAAGGTGAGAAGAATGCGTGTGTCCCGTTTTTGTGGTGTGGTACTGAGGCATAGAGTGGGAGAACAAGACAGATGATACAGGATAGTCTTCTGTGTGCAGCGGCCGGGCTTCAGGTGAGGTCAGCGGGAAGGAGGTGTGGATGGGGGAAGCTTGGCTCTGTGCTGTGCCTGAGGGTCAGTCTGGACTTCACGTACCCTCTGCCTTTATCTTAGCAGTCTTGATCAGCGTATAGTCATTGGCCCTGCTGACCACAGCACAATTCCTAGATGAGCTGTGACTCTGTGCAAGAGTACAAGCTATGTACAGGCAGATTTAGCTATGCTGTCTGTATTTGCAAGCACATGGCATCAAACCCCAGGCATCCTGCATACTCCTGTATGTAAGCAGGCTTGGAGATGGGTCGATATAGATGTAGCCACAGTAACAGTGAAAGGAAGTTGGGGGATCATGGAAGTGAACCTGCAGCCCAGATATGCTGCTTTCTGCTAAAGCAGGGCTGTTCTGCCTTGAAACAGCTCTTCATGTGAATCAGCACTGCATGAAGAGAGAGAAGAGTCTGAGGTTTTGGACTCTGTTCTGGGAATCTGGAGGAACCTCCAGAGTAGCTGCAGGTATGAGAAGACTGCAAGCAGGTTTCAGCGGTGAGAAGTAAGGGCCTGTCATGTTTTCTACTGTTGTTAAGTACTGAAGTTGTCCTTTCCAGCGCTTAATCAGAATGCATTTCAGTGCATCTGTAATGCGGCTGAAGATGCCAAAATGAAACTCATCCAAGCTGCTACTTTAAAGTGCTGTTCCAGCTATGTTATAGTGCACAGAGATAAGAAAAGGCTATGCAGAAATATTGCCTGTTGCTAACATAGAAATGCTGTTTGCGGATCAAGGAAATGTAGTACGGCAGCTTCCTTGCTTTTAATAATGTAGTGTGACAGGTGCTTCATTCTTTTCCCAATACGGCGAAGAGCTTTACGTAATAAAACCTTGCAGCCAGGTGACACCACTATTTTATGTCATCACTGCTGGGGTGATGATACTCTTGGAGCTATCCCAGCTTGACTTTTTTTCAGGTTTTTTGGTAACTGAGCCTACACAGGATGAACATGTTTAAGAATGCTGAATAAGCAAGTGAAGCTGCAGGTACTTAGTGTCTTATGGACGCCTAGGGCATGAAGTGAAGTCTATTGAAAGAGGAGGCTTCTAAAAATTGTTGAATCATACTCCAATAAGAGGCTTCTTTCTTGATGCTCTTGCCTCTAATATCACCCTGATCATAATGTTTCCTTTTTCCTTGTGGTGGTGTCAGCTAAGTCTATGGCTGCTTTCTTCCCCCCACTAAGGGCTCTGTTCTGCCTTGGAGATAATGTTCTAGACATGGGCCATTGCACTTTAAATGGCAAAGGGGTTATGTGAATGTCATATCTGAATATCTGAAACGGCAATTCACCTAGCATTCTTTCAGGTTTCCAAGTGTGGATCTGAAGAGATAATATTTCCCCTTTTGTTCCAGAAAGGCTGAGTAGGCTAGTGGGAGGCTCTTGGTTTTTCCATACCTCTGTTGCTGCCAATGAACAGGGGAGAACAGGAGCAAGGCGTGATGTGCCTTGTGGGTAAGCATTCAGCAGTATTTTGGTAGGCTGTGGATCCCCATTTTTCAACACCTTTTATAGGAAATAATCAGGAACTCTGACAGCAACTGGAATTTTACTGGCTTTTGGCATAGATGGATACTGGCTAAAGATACCTGTCTGCACTAGTTGCACTCTATCTATCATGAACTCAGTGCAACAAATCCATAGTTCAGGTTTAAGACAGCTCCCAATGTCAGCTCAGTATTGATTCAGCTGCTAACTTTATTGCCAAAGGAGTGACATTAAAAAACCTTTGTGCTGGAGTTTCCTAAGACTTAAAGGATGTGGGGCCAGGTGTCCAAAGCTGCATGCATGGTTTAAGGTGCAGATGGGTAACTAGTGGGAATTTCCAGGCCTCCTAATGAGTTAGACACCAGTTTCTGAGAGCAATCCATTGGGAGCTATGGGTATAATTGACTTATTGTGAATTTTGAAAAACCTTTTGAGCACAAAGAACTACAGTTGAAAACCGATTTAGGGACCCTGCTTCCCATTGGCTTTTAAAGTAGTTTAGACTCTGTAATACAGTTTCTCATTGCATGTCTTCTGGTTTAACCTTTACTTATTACAATTATTGTATATTACTTGTACAGGAGAACCTAGGGTCTCCAGAGAAGGATAAGACTATGTTTTGTTAGCCAGCACACGCACCAATAAAAATGACCCCCTGCCTGAGGAGGCTGCCTACCACTCGTAGCAAGCTTTCTTACATGGCATTTGGTGTTTCCAAGTATTAGTGCCAGTATCTTAAAGTAGGTGAAACATAATCTGGTTCAAAAGGAATGATTGTCTGACAAGTTAGATGGCTTTAGATGATACACCTTGTGTGATGTTGGGTCTGGGACTTGAAACCTCATATGCGACTTGTGTGAAACATATGCAATGATATCATGATCGATCTGCAAGGGCAGTCATATGTGCAGGCTGGAAGAGCTGTTTGCACAGCAGGAATATACTGGTTCAGAACAGCTAGCACAATAGGCTGCAGTCCATGCCAGTCCTGTGAACACTCCCAGCAGCAGGTCTGCTTCTGAGAAGTGCAGAAACAGATGTGCCAGATCTTGGGCAAATGGGGCTTTTTGCTGTTAGTTGCTCTCATTGATTTTGTTTAACATGCCAGGCTGTAAACCGTATACTGCCCCAGAAGCTAGCACTTCATCAGAGAGCTAGAAGAAGTCTGCGCACAGGCTGAATTAGTGATATTACTGGTGCAGTGGTGCTGTGGGAGAAACAACACTTCTCCCAGGAAAAGCTGGTTCATGCTGAGTTTTCTTCTGTGAGATCTTGCAGGAAATGTCCTGTGGAACTGGAAACAACTTTCAGCCCATGGATAGAAAAGCTGGTCCAAGGAATGTTTTAAGAATAACTAGTTTGAGTGCTGAACTGGGCTTTTGCAAAAGGTCTGTCCCTGAAACAAATGCAGTCCCTGGTAATCTCACTAGCAGAACAATGTGACAGTAGCTTTAGCGAGTCAAATAGCTGATCTAATACTTCAGTATCTTTAATTCTGTAATTAAAGGTATTAGTTGTGTCTTAGTCTACAAATTTGGAACTGTGGATGAATAATGGGCTGTTATTGGTGCATTCTGAGTTCTGAATGAGTGGCATTATGAGTAACTGTATTTTGCCTTTAAGGCCACTCCAAAAACTGTACTCAAACTAAATACATTAAACTTCTTTCAGTAACATACTGCTTGGTTGGCATGATGGGCCAGAGCATGGTCTTAAATATATTCATTTCCTCACTCTTTGGCCACTGTTTTGCTGTTGAGCAGTCTCCTGTGCTCTTGATTGCCAACATTATTTCAGCCAAGGTAACATTATCTCATCTCAAACACTTTATCTTCTGATAAAGTATCCAGACTGATTTAAAAAAAATCCTGTTTTGAGACCCATCTGTTCTTTGAGTCTCTTAAAGCACAGTTATCGCAGATGCAACGGACAAGCTGGCCCTGCAACCTGGAGGCGCTAACTAAAGGTAATCCAGCTGTCGATTCCGAATGTTAATCTTGCATAATTTAGAGGTTGTGCAATACTGGAGCTCTCTTTCCCCAGGATAAAATTAGATTGCTTTTAACTTCTGTTTCCTTTCCTTGTTTTCTTGATGCTCATTCTCTGCCAGTCTTCCTAGGATGAGGTTCAGCAGCCGCAGCTTACAAATTTAATTGATCATTAGAATGTCCCTGAGGATATGTCAGTTGCTGTAGTTTAACAAAATGTCAGCTGGGGAATAGGCAGTCATTAGAAAGGCTATAGTAAGTCATTCATCTTCATCAGCAATACTGCCTGAAAAGGTGGAGATGGGGAGGAAGGAATGCCTGATATGACTGTGGCTTCTTCCATTCCTAAAAGCTCAAGTCCTGTTTTTTCTGTGGAAAACTAGCTGGAGGATGGGAGTCTGTGTGTGTGTACATACATGTTTATCGGTTGGAGGCATGAAGTCAGCTGTGATTAGCATTTCAGACTCCAGCTTGTGACTTCAAACAATTCCCCAGCAGGAATGTTCTCTGACCTTTCTTTCTATCATTCCACTTCCTGCCTATCATAATAAGTTAAAAAAAATCAGCCCTGCTCATGGATTCTCAGGTACATAACTCACAGTAGCAGTAACAAGAATCCTGTCCCCAAAATGACACCCGTTGCTCTGGAGATGTGCTGTCTTTCTGCCAGTTGACAGTACCTAATGAAATAGTACGTGTGAGGATTCCTGTCCAGCACCCATCATTTATCTGTTACATTTTTAGGACAAATTTAAGACCAAGAGGATTTGGGTTGAATACTCTGAAAAATGAAACTTTGGCATGGACTACACTTCCTTAAATTACTATAAATAGGGGCAAAAGGAACAGTAGGCTGTATAATTTCAAAACAGTTTCATTCCCCTTGTGTAAAGCCAAGCAGAAGCAATAGTAATAACCCTTATGGTTTATGGAAGAAGTTGGATTCTGTGTTTGAACATTTCTCATTTTTTTTAACTGAGTAGGTCAAGAAATACATTGTTTTCCTAGTTTAGCAGGTTTGCTAATTGCTTTTTAAATTTGAGTGAAGGCAAGTTGTCAAAAAGCTGATTATATTTTATGCCTATAATAATAATGTGCAGTGTTTCTACTATCAAAATATGCTAGAGCTCTAAATTATCTGTGTTTTTATCCTAAAATGTTCTCTAAAACCTTTGTTCAGCTTTGCTTCTCAGCCAGAGCTATTGCTGACTCTAGATATGTGCAAAGGATCTGGTAAGGACAGCACAAAATATGCTGGTGACAAGTATGGAAGTGGGCTTGGTGATTCTTCCCAATTCCTCTGAAAGCGCTGGCTCTTTAGAGGTGTGAGCAGGACAGCTCAGCGGCGTGTCTGTGGTGATCATGGGATGCAGGAGCTGTGTTTGCTGATTTGGCTCAAGTCAAGGCTCCTGTGCTCTGTCTCTACTTTGTCTTCTGCCTCGCTGTGTGACTTTGAAAAACTTATGAGTGGGAAGATAATTTCCAGATCTATAGTGATAATTGAGGGCTGCTAACAGGAGCTGCATCTTATCCTTTCATGCAGGTATTTGCCATACACATGAAGCTTTTTAGTTAAAAAGGACTTTCCCAACCCAACTTTTCTTAGTAGTGGCAAAGGCTGTTAAGATATGAAGAATGAGGGTAGAGATAGTGTGGTAGTACTTTTACTGACTACTATGAATAATTTATTAATGTGAGGATTTTTCATACTTATTTGTTTCTTGATACTGAAATTGCCAGAAAGTTGCTGAAATTGTTGCTTCTTCATTGTTATGATGAAATTTATATTAGCTGAAGAATTGGCCAGCGTTTCCTGAAGCGAGGTGAGCTGGTGTGTGTTTTGCCAGTTTTTGTGTTCTCTGAATTTCATCAATAGTGAATGCTTTGTTTTTAGGGAAAGAAACAAATCAGAATGCGTCTCTGGGTAAGACTAAGTGTGAAAAGCTGCAGAGACTGTGGTGAATGAGTTGATCTGTAATTTGCTTCCCCCTTCCTCTCTCTTCCTGGTATGTTACCAGAGCCTGGCCGTTGTGACTGTACTTGGAGTCACGTTCTGAATGCTTTGAGTGTCTTTTGGAACAAGGAAATTTGGAAAGTTATTTGGGTCAACCAGTTGTTTTGGGTAGACATTACTCAATATGACATTTCAGTAATGTCAATATTTTTCTAAGTATGAAGTGTAACCCATAGAGAGCTAGTAACCAGAGGCACATTGAAAGTTCAGACTCAGTTTTGGAGACCCCAGTTTTCACTGAGGTGTTTAAATAAGGGACACATTTTTAGAAGTGCTCAGTGCCCTCCTGCTGTGCTAATTGACTTGAAAATTTGATGGCTTGGCTTTGTGCTCAGCTGGGCATTGAGTGGTTCTGAAATCCCAATTTTCCTTTTACCCTTTGAAGCCCTGGGGAAGAAAATCACAAAAAGCCCCGTGGATCTTAACATCGTCCTTCCTGGTTAAACAGGCCTTGAGCCATTGTATGCAGCTGAAGCAAAGACAACTCGCACCTGTACTGACACCGCTTGTTTTCTGACGCTGTCACTGGCTGAGACACAGCGTCTGACGGTGGTGGATGTCATGTTGTCAAGAAAGAGCAAAGATGATTTTCAACTTACATGTCTATGTAAGCAGGAGATGCTGGTATTTGCCTTTGTTTAGATCATATAACCCATATTGATGGCCGCAGGCTGCAGCATGCTTAATGAGATGAGCCCTCCATGGAGGGAGGTGGCAGGGGATGCTGAGATGGCTCCATCCTTCCCATGGCTTTCTTGTCAGCCCACTAACTGATTTGAAGTTGTTATCAACATAACCAGAAAGTATCTAAATTTGCCTCAGATATTAATATTTGTGGTAAAGTGCAAAATTAATAAAACTGGCTGTGGCTGAGTTTCCTTGCCTTCTCTCCCTCAGTTCCCGTTGTCATTCCTCCTCTTGCCCAAGACAGGCAGGGAAGAGTCTCTGGGACAGGGCTGTGCATACAGAAACCAGTAATTCAGAAGCTGTATGGAGTGACCTGCATGGAACTGGAGATCTCGGCAAAACTTAGTGAGGTCTTTGGACTTTCATTGATTTCACTGGTCTTTGATTCAGACTTTTAAAATTTCAAGGACCAAAGGTTTTTTCTATCTGCTGTCTCCCACATGGCTACTTGGCTGATCCTCTGGTCTGATCCTCACTTGTATGAACTAATCTTTATTTCTTACTGAACTCAGCAGAGCCTGCCGATGGTCTGAAGTCTGTATTTGCGTTTGAACAATTATATCAAAGTAGAGCATTTTCTTCCGAGAGACTGTTTGGTTTTCTGGGGAGTTTTTGTAAGGTTTTTTGTCACAGAGACCGTTCAATGGTGCTATTGAAATTTGCCCAAGGGAATTAGTCGCTCTTTCAACTGATAGCCATCTATGCTTTGTTCTTGTATCCATTAAAATTCTGTATGCCTTTTCTGTTTCTGTTATTGGAATAATCTATGAAACATTGCACACCATTAGGTGAATCTGAGGAAGGAATGGTTCCTGCAAGTGCATCTTGTTTTCCAGAAAGCTCATTCAAAGACAGAGAAGATATGTTAGTGCATAGTCCAAGCAACAAATGCTTCTTCCAACCACAGCACGAGTTAGAAAGACGAGGCAGAGCAATAAATCCTGCACTCTGAGAAGTCAGTTAGTGGGGGTATACCCATACCCACTTTGTTCAAATTGAAAATCCTAACTATCTGAGAGAATAATAAGGCTTATACCCACATTATGTCCTTTTTATTATTGGAAGAAGGCTCTACAATGTTGGTATTATCATCACATAATGCCTAGTGTGCCATTATGAGATTTAGATGGCCGCTGCGGGATAATAATTCACACCTTGCTGGTACTTGAAGCTGAAGTCTAATATGTGAGTTTCTTCTGTAAGGTTTAGAAGCTGATGCCACACTGAGTTCTTGTGCTCACTGAACATGGTGTGTGAGGCAGGGGGCTGTCTTGGAAAAGCTGTACTCAAGATCCTTTGCGAGACCTTGAGCAAGATGCCTCATGCCTGTAAACACCTCATTCAGTTCTTGTGCTTGCTGAACAAGGGACAAGAGGCAGGAAGGTCTCCTTTCATCTGTACGGTGTTGCGGTCCAGGGCACAGACTAGCATTTATAGCACAATTAAGACAGTGAGACCTCATCTAGCTTTAAGTCTCCATGTGCTGGTGGACTTCTAACCACCTTGAGAGGGTGATCTTGGCAAAAAATAGCGTATTGAAAGTTATCTCTTCTGAGCAATGTAGAGGTATAACATTACTTAGTCCAAGTGTTTGTATTTTAACAAGACATTAGGGAAAAAAGCTGACTGGAACAGGAATTTTCTTTGCTTGCATGTTGTGTTTTCAGACAGGAGCTCTGAACTTCCTCAGGTGCTTAGGGCAGAGCATATTGCTGAATGTAACCGGCCCTCCTTGTGTTACCAAGCACTGAATTGTAGGCTGTGTAATCAACAGTAATACATTTAATTGACTTTGCATTATGCAACAGGTGCATTGCTATGAAAGAGATGGAAGGGATTTGGCCTTGACTTGCTAGACATCTGCAGTGCCCCCAGACTGTGATAAATAGCGAGTTCAAAGCTGGCAGCCAGATAAATTACTGGAGTGAAAGCTCTTGGTCTGAAATGAATGGTTATGAAGTAAGAATTGCTATTAATATTCTCCCACTGACATAATTAACCAGAGTGCAATGCTAACATCTGACCCAGAAAGGTTATTTACCAGAAGGATTTCCAGTGTGACACTGCGCTTGGAGTAACAGGGTACGCTTTCCAAACAGTCCCCTTGCTGCCCTGCATGGCGGTTCCCAGGAGGTGTGTTCAGCAGATTTGAGGCTGCTCGTAACAGGTAGGAAGATACAGCATTCAGATGGAAAGTGGCTTTGACTTGCTCAATTTCTCCTACTCACCTGCAAATTATTTTTGAGTGGTGTCAGCTCTAACAATATTCTGACTTTGGCCAGCAAAGAAAGACATGGGTATTAGGTACTGTTTCCTGCAAATTGGCATTTTTCAAGATTAGGAGATAAGGCAAGGTTAGGAGAGAGTTTAAAAGTACCTTATACATCTTGTATTGACTGAGCAATCAAAATTGGGATGACTTGTTTTCTCAATGACAGCTAAGATTAGGATTTTGCTGTGTATTACCTCAAAAGTGGCAGGTAAGCTTAGACACTATCAGCCTGGAGATGTCTGCTCAATATCATGTTACAGCGCTGAGATAATGTATATTGGACCATTATCAGGTGAATCTTGAACTTGCTTCTAGTAAACATGACTGACAGTTAATCTTTACCTTAATTAATAACAAAGGATTTTGTTTGCAGAAGTGATTCTAATTGTCCTTTTGCAATTTCCTGTCCCAGAGATAATCAGTACCATTGATTGTAATGCTAGATTCAATTATTTCAGAAAATTCATTAGCATGTTAATTTTTAACTTCTATATAGCATTCAACTTTTTCATTACAGCATGGGCTAGAGTTAGTGGTTGCTAGTGGCTGGGGAAGCTGAAAGGCAAATTACAGGAGAACTACCTGTTTTTCAGAAAGGCAGTAGGGAGGGGACGTGTTTGTCATGAATTCATGTTGAAGGCTGGACAAGAACAAAACCAAAAAAAGCTTTATTTCAGCAGCACTGTTGGCACTGAAAAAGGCTGACACAGGGAAAGGTAGGAAATACACCTGCCTGCCTGTTATGCAAAGCCATTACCTGAACTGTAGTGGTATAAAACCAGATATATCTGGGATGTGGGGACCTAAATTAGCTCTTGCAGCCAGATTCTTCATTCAAGCTGAATCTAATATTGCTTGGTAGTAGACCACAATGAAGCAGAGAGATGCCTGAGAAAGCAAAGTGCACTTTATTGCAGTGCACCATAGAAACTCCTTGGCCATGGTGGCTGGCACATGGAGGAATTGATTAAACTTTTTTTCTGGTGTTTCCTTCTTGATATTCTTATCAAGCTTGACTTTTTTTCTTCAGATGCATGGATGTCTGTGCCTAAAGTCTCACATAGCTTTCTGCAGAAAGTGAGAAAGGTTCCTCTTTCCATGTTTGATGTCATTCTTACTCATTTTCTCTACTGCGGACTCTGATACCAGAGTGAAGAGATGTTAGTGTTCTGTTCTTTTGTTTGATACAGTCGTCTTTTGAAGATTCAAAGAGGAAGAAGCCTTTGAATATTATCTCCACAAACAGCGGGTAGACGATAGGGCAGCCCAGAATCAAGGAATGCTCCCCAGTTCTTGTGAGGATCGTTTGGGGTTTAATTTGGAGGGTAGATTTTTGTGTAACTTCAGGAGATACTGAAGAGGTTCATAATAATGCTCCATGCTGGTATCAACAATGGCTCCCAGCAAAACATGGATAAGCTCAAGCAGAGATGGGGCATCAGCCGTTACTTCTATGAATGCTTTGACTTTTATAATTTTTTTCTGACATAAATGAAGAGTGTGAAGGAACACAGTTTAAGCAGATGGTGGTTTCTACCCATTCTGTGAATTTAATAGCAGCATTTTTTCTGTAGTCATTTGCTTCAGTTTCAGCTATGCTAGGTTTTTTTTTGTGAAGGAATGGAGTATTTCACTTCCCCTACTGGTTCCTGTAATTTTGAGAAGGCTTTTTTTCTGGAGGAACTTGCCACATTTGCCCTCCACCTGATCGGACTGGTTTGCAGGTCGCTTTCTTCTCTCAGGAACAGATCATTAGTATGGTTTCAGATGTCATATCTCCGCAAGGTAATGCAAACATAGTCAATGTTTTTGTAAGATTGTAGCTTGTACTCTCTTTAAAGCAAGTTTCCATTTTGCTCTAGTTGAATGCGTTCTCTATCTGAAAACTGTCTGGGAAGAGTGGGTGATACCTGAACAATGGCTGAAACACTATCCTGCTCTTTAACCATTAGCAATTGTAGCACCTTGGTAAATGTTTCTGGCTTAGAAAGGCTTAGATTTTAAACACTATAGATATTACAAACAGGGCCTGGCTGAATTTCTGCTGAGCAATGGATATACAATACAGAGCTCCAAATCAGGAGTCAAGCAACTTACTATCTGCATTTTATATAAATTTAAATACCTCTTGTATTAGTATTGTGAGCATGAATAAAAGGATGCAGTTATGTATCATCCATGTAGCTGAACTGCTTCTACCAGAGCAGCACGATGTACTTTGAGTCAGTGTAATATCTACAGGGCTATTGCTATATTTAGTACCACTTTGGAGCTCTGTTCCTTCCATGAAACACTGTATATGCCTTGAAATGGTAAAGAGTGCTTGAACTAAGGATACCTTGGGGCTTTCGTTAACTTTGCCAGCAACATTTCTTGGATGGTAGCTGCTGGTATTGTGAGTTTAAAAAAATAAATCTTAAAATCTGTTTTTAATCATGCAGCTAGCAGATGTTGGATCAATATGAATTTGAATCAGATCATGTATCATTCATATCTAAAGCAGGTTTCTTCTAGCAAATTATGGTAAACAAGAAAGTATGTTGCTCTGTCTGCTGCATGGACCTTTAGGTGGTGAGATGTGAACATTCTTGATTACCTTCCCAGCTCCTCTGGGATACCTGGGCCCTGAGGAAAAATGTCCTGGCCCTGCTGATACCAGTACCAGAGCCCCTGCTGACTTGAGAGGAGGAAGAGTGGAATGATCTAAGCTTTAGATGATGAAAAGTTTCAGTAAAGCCATCCAGTGTTGTGTGATTTTAGCACTCTGACAGAAACTAGGCTGTTAGAATAATTTCACTCCAGTAGTTTGTCCCTTGCCAGAGTTCGTAGTTGTGACACAAGATCCTAATTCAGCACTATTGTTAGGAATTAATAAAATGCAGACCAGGAGTCTGGTTCTTTTTGCTTTGTGTTGTCTCCTATATTTGTGTACAGAAAGTGTTAAGTCTTATAGCTTTGAGATGAATTTGAAATGCAGCTAGAATAGTTCTTGATCCAAAATAATAATGAATTTTAAGTGATTATAGACCTAGACTAGATGTAATCCACAGTATGACGTTTTGGGTGCAGAATCCAAAGGGCTAGATGTCTGTGTTCTGTCCAGCTACTGGGCAGACAAGGAGGTTTTGAGGAAAAACCAAAACCCAAACCTCCCCTATATCCAGGACGCAGGCAAGAGATTACTTGTTAACAGAGGAGAAATGTGGGCTGACAGCAGTTGACTTAAATGGTATGTTACGTACTTCCCGATGCCAGGAGCCTGAAGCTGACGGGCACTGGATGGGCCCTGTTGTGATGTACAGCATGTTGTGCAGTCCTGATGTGCTGAGGCTCAGACTGAGTGGTTTCCCTGTTTTTATTCCATCTCCTGCTGTTTTTACATCCCTTCCTCTGTCACGTAAAGAGCTTCTGTAACATGCAGCTGCATTCTGCTCATGCAGAGCTAACTAGCATCAAACATGTCACCAGACTTTTGTCCTCTAGCTCCTTATGCTAACAAATATCTTCTGTATTTCTACTGTGGTTCTCTACTTGCATCTTGGGTAAACCAGGTCCCATGCATCACATCATCCTTATTCACAAGCTTGTCTGATTTCTAAGATAACTTGGGTAGTTACAGATGATTTTTCCCCTCCAAGGGAAATCTTGCTCATGGCTGGTTGGTTGTTACAGAGTCAGGATCTGAGACACTGCAGTAAATACACCTGAAGGTCGTGCTGTAGCCAAAGGCAGGAATGCTGTTAGTAGTATCAGCTAATAATGCACTGCTTTTCTTCTTTGACCTAAGCCAGCTGCAGGCAGGGAAGATGCTGGAGTCTAACACTCCTTTGCTGGGCCTTTGCTTGTGCAGAATAGCGTCCTCACCAGAGTGAGAATCCAACAAGAGCAAGATCTCTGCTTACAGGTCCAGCCCACGTTCTGGTCAGCGCTCGTCTTGGATTTTCCTCCTTTGCTCTTTGCATTTTTTTAATACTATGTTGTCTGTCCTTATTCAGCTTTTCCTGCTACTTTCATGCAGTTTGCTTGCTTGGCTTTTGTCCGATTCCTTATACCCTTGTCTTACAGAATGGTAAACCAGTCAGAGAGAAGTTATGCCAACACCCTCAGTTATGCTCCATTATGCACTCTATGTCTAATAGAGAGCTACAAACCTGGCAGCACCGATAATCTCAGAAACAATAGCTTGAATGTGACTCTGCTTTATGTGATGAGATGTGTCAGTATCTGTGAGGTGGAGCTGCTGCTGCAGATATCTGACCCCACTTCAGAGGTACTTTGATGAAAGACAGTGGTCACACCTGACAAGAAATACTATCTTCACAAAGGAGCACTGGTTCAGAAGAGGATGAGAACAGCAGCTTGAACCAGATCAGACAGCAGCTTTTCAAATGAAAAGAAGGCATGTGAGCTCTTGTTTTTTGCACCACACTGCATTGTTGTGGATGGCAGGTCATCTGTTTTCTGAAAAAAATTAATTGCAGAGGTAGGCTGATAGTCATCGCTGCCAAGACAATTTATCTGTTATGAAGGAAGTGAAGTATGGTGAAGGGAGAAGATTAACTTCTGGGAGGCAAGGTCAGTAGGAAAGAATAGGGAACCATATTGTTGTGTGAGTCTGTCAGGACGTTGTGGATGCAGAGGGGTGTAAAAACCAATAGTAACCCAAGCTCAGCCATGGGACTATAGAGAGAAACAGGCTTCTGGACTTTGAAATGGCTGAAAGAAGACAGAAATAATGCATCTTGTGGATGCCCTAGGGAGAACTACATGTTTCCTGGCATTGCTTGTCTGCTTGACATGAGGGTTTAAAACACCCCTTCAGCTGGGTGAATGGCTGCTAGCTGTTGGTGCGGTGGGTGGTGGGGCTGCAGGACAGGGCAGTGCCTGCTGCACTGGCCGCGGAAGGGGCACTCCGAAGAGGGGCAGGGGGGATGTCCAGGCTTGTGGAGGTCCAGTGAGTGGAGGCCTGGGTTTCAGGCTGGTAGCGGGGCCCAGCGCTGAGGGGAGCACTGGTCACACTTTGCGTCTCTCTCCTGATGCTGTCTGAGATGTGGCTGCTCTGGAGTGAGCCTGGGCTAGCGGAGCTGGGACACAGCAAATACTGACAGGTGTCTGCTGTGTGGTAGTTTTACAAATGCTGAACAGTGAATGGGTAAACTAATCCAAGAAAACTGGGTCTGAGTGAAATCCTATAGAGAATTATTTCATAGTAGGAGTTTGGCATTTAGGCAAATTAAACAGTTTTAAGTATTTCTGTACGTCTCCCTGAGCTACATCAGAAAATGTATTTTTATCTGGTGTTGCTATTCATTTCGGTAAGTTGCACCATACAGAAGCCATTTTTTCTATTCCTTTTCTCAAAGTGTAAGTACTTTAGGCTTTTTTCTTGTTCTGGTTTTTTTTTTAGGTGAAAAGTCTTAGACACTTTTACCAAGTGCAGTGGCAAGCTGCAGGGATAGTATTTTACTTTGTGATTAAGCCACCAGCCTTGGATTCTATCCCATATTTTTGTGTTTAACCTTAAAAGATAAAATGATGTTTCAGCAAGCTCCCAGAATTATAAGAAATTACATTCTGATACAGTCTCTTGAACACACCAGAGTTTCACAGAGTATTTAATCTTAAGCCTGAAATGTTTGCAAAGTGCTGACTTGACATATTCCATATTGCAGTAGATACAATGCAAATACTGCCAGGCTAATTGCTTTAAGCAGCTGGGGTGGGGAGGGGGGACAATTTCATCATACTGTTGTATGTATTCCTTTCAAACCTCCGAAGTGGCCTTGTTAGCTCTGACAACAGGCATTGGAGACTACTTGGGAATGCAGTTACTTGTGTAACAGCTGTAGCTGCAGGCCAGTCGAGGTTCATTATCTTGAGCACCTTGTACATACACACACACCCCAAAAGCAGTCTGTGCCCCAGTGGTTTTGTAGTAATCAGTCCAACTTGTGTGTAAGAATTGTGCAAATGACTCCTTTGAAAGCAGTGGGGATTTGCACAGTCGACTTTTGGCTCATTTAAGGGGTCTTAGCTTAAAGTTCTGTCAGCACCAGTGCTGTCATATACAGGTTCGTGTCCTCATCTCTGTGCACTTGCCTAGTGCTAATGGGTGCAAGGCTGTAATTCTTGGGTGTGACTGCAGGGTGTGTGTGGGAAGAGCCTGGATCTGTTTCCCCGACAGAAAACTGGTGCATTCCTGTATGCAAGAGAAGCGTTCATCCTCGCAGTGAGGTGATTCTGCTTAGTGCAAAGGGCCCTCATGTTGAATGTGTTTAAATGGAATACAAAGCAACTCAACATTTCATTTGGAAGATACTCGCTCTTGGTCATCCATAGCAGCTTTTTGAAAAACTTGAGGCTTCATTTTGACTTAAGCTTTTTCTCTGTACCCAGGTTAGCACTGGGACTCCCATTGATTCCAAAGAGAGCAGGGCTAATCCAGTGCTGAATGTTTTTTAAAAAAGTTCTTACTGTTGCAAAAATTCCTTTCATGAGCTTTCTGCTGGCTTCAAGAGAACACAAGAATTAGATGCTGACTTTTTTTTTTTACCTGAAGGCTATGCAAAAAGCAATCTGGCAGTATCAAGGGGCAGTGGGGAATCAAGTTAGCTTCACTTGAAAAACTTCTTCCACCCTTCAGCTAACCAGGCTGATAGCTGCAAAGGCTTTTTATTACTTGCATTTTTCATAGAAAAGGCAATCCTCTGAGTATTTTTCCTGTAATTAGGGTTTATCATTCATTGCTCAGTGCTCTGGCTCTGCTTCTTTCCCCAAAGAAAACCTCTATTTGTTTATCATGTTGCAATAGATAATTATTCTAAAATATTCACATGGAATATTCAGGAAAGGTTTCTTTCACCAAAATAATAGCAACCAGCTGCTTGTGGCCACTAAAACTTAGGGTGATTCTTGTACTCCCTTACATATCAGAAACCAAGTTTCTTGAGCTGTCTTCTCTGAATCCTTGGTAAATGGCCTTTCAGTGCTTGACAGGCAACAACAGCATAACCTTATAATTTGTTTACCCACATAGTTTTCATTTCTCTTCCTCTTTCTTCCATCAGCATTGTATGAATAGATTGTTTCTGCAGGCTGGGAGCTTGTTAGTAATATCAGGTGAACCAATTACTGACATAGGAGCCAGTCAAACTGCTTGAGTGTGGAGAGATAATGAAGCCTGGCATTTCAAACCCAGTGACCTCATTTATCTAAGCTGCAGTGATTCATAATGGAAAAATCCAAGCAACAAACTGAGGAAATACTTGTCACTTTTTTAAACACAGCATTTAAAAAATGCATCATTCTCCTGTGCCCCATCACCACTTCTCATCTCATTGAGTGACTGGAGACAAAGGCAAATCTGTATTGCTAGTTGTGAATAAAATTACCACCACCTGCTGAAGTGAAATGAAACTGCTTGATGCAGTAGAGTGTATATTAAAATTTATCAACCGATTTAAATGAGAAATCATCAGGAATTTTTCAAATTCACTCCTTCCCTTACCAAAAAAACCTGATGTCTGAATATCTGTTTGCAGAATAGGAAGAATTCTTTCCTTTTAACATTTTCTGATCCTGTTGGCCATTGGAAAGAATTTTTTACCTGTAGAACAATGCCTGACTTGGCATCACTTTCAGTAAATTTTCCCATGATAAGCATGAGGAAGTAAGCAGCAAGTGCAGAGGCCCAGTTCCCAGGCGGGAGTGAGCATTCTGCTGTACTTGTGTGTGAGGTTTGACTCCAGTGAGTGTGAGTGCTGTGAGTTTGGCACTCGGTCCTTCTGTTGCTGCCCACTTGACATCCCCCATTCAGCTGTGTCAGACATCAGCTAGCAAGGGACCTGCAGATCTGCTATGCACTTTTGCATGCTGCTCATGAGCAGTGTTGGCTAACCCGTTTGTTACTAACTGCAATATTTCAAAGGACTTACAATAAATGTTTTGTGCGAAAACCCCCAGAGACTATCTTCGTATTTCCTGAAGATTTTAAAAATTAAATGTACAGATTGCTTTAAATATTTGTATGCAACAGGCTTCTTGTTCATTTTGACCAGAAGTGAACACACAAAAATTTTAATAGGAGGGAAATTATCAGGGAGGGAAACTAACCAGGAGCAAATGCAAGTGCTATCCTGTTCAGTCTTTGCATTTGCATGTAATAATGGAAAAACTTTAAAAAAGCTTCTCTTCCTCAGGTACTCAGAGCTATGGTGGATCATATGAATCTTCTGCATCATGGGGTTTTAATACTATTGTCATTATTTTTTTATATGCCAACCCTGGAAACAGGTTATTGGGAGAAAACTGTGAAGTTTATTTAAAACATGAGCATTGTCATGGAGTTCAGTCAAACACCCACCTAACGCAGCATCCTGTTGCTGAGTGAGTTTGTGCTGAACAGATTTCTGGTGCTTCTGACTAGAAAAGCCTGAGAATGACTTGGGTGCAATTAGAAGGCATGGAAGCTGCAAGACTTGAAGGTATAAAAGACTTAAAATAAACCTGCAAACTTTTACTCGCCAAAACCTCATGCTTCTCAGTGAGACGTGACCATTTTTCTGACGGTCCATATGCATCAAAGTAAGTAAAGTGTAATTAGCAAGTTTAGTTTGATCTGGATTTGTTCCTGGTGCCTATTGCTGTACCTGCTGTGCCATTCTGAGGGTAAACCACCTCCTCCATGGCTTGGGCATGCTGCTGCTTGTGAAAGCGTGCTTAATGCTAGGCGTTATCCCAAAGCTGCTGAGGAGGGGTCTGTGCCTGGGAGTGCTTGAGTTCCTCTGCTTTGAGCATCACCTGCACGAAGTCTGTGCCGTTGGGGGCCTGGTGACGGTGCGGGGCCATCGTCACCCACTGCTGGGTGATTTCCCCATCCTTTTGGATAGAAAAGGGCCCTGTTGTGCCACTGTTTGCTCGGGTGTTTCAGGAGTCAGCTCCCAGTAAGTCAGAGTTAGCAGTGACTAAAGTACAAGCGAAAGCCATTAATCTCAGTGCTTCAAGCTTACAAAAAGCTTTACCGTCCTTGTCAGTGCTGGAGTGGAGGGGTTGTGTGTGCCTGTGTCCCTGCTGCTTGCACTGAGTTTGTTTTATGCTAGAATGTCTTAAAGCTCTGTCTTGAAATGGCTTTTTTTTTAAATTTGTGCATGTCTGATTTTCACTGCACTATTCCAATGTGAGGCTGGGAAAGACAAAACTGAGAAGAAATGGGATTCTAACTTACGGGGGCGGGGGGGGAGTGTAACTTGTTTCTCAGTGGAGAGAGACCTGGATTTTTCTTTGGCCCCTGAGCAGTGGGACACCTCCTCTTGCATACTCTTTGTAATCTAAATAGAAAACATGTAATTTCAGTAGAGGCCATGTGTCATCCTTTTTCTTTCTACTGTGCCTTTCCAAATGCTTGAAAACAGCTGTTTGGGAAGATATGGTAAAAACACTTAAAATTACATTAGCTACTTTTAGGATGCCGTCATGCAAATATTTGTCACTTGTAATTTCACTCATGATCTGAGGACTGGTGGACTGATGCACGTTTTTATTTACAAGTAAGGTACCTTTACAAATGCTTTGTTTAACAAGTCTCCTTCCTTCCTATCTTGCTAAATCTGTCTGTTGCAGACTTGATAGGAAGCCGTAGCAATTTAAATAAAAAATGGCACAGATTAGGGGTTGGTGCCTTGGAACTTTAGTGCATGTTTGAGAGCATCATTAAGAAAGTAAGAAAAATATAAAGCCAGAGGAGAATTAATGAGCTTCCCTGGTATGGCAGGAAATACATGGCTGCTTTTGAACAAGGGTCTTTAGTTTTTATTTTGGTTCTCTTCTGACCTGCGTTCTAAAAAACCAAGTGAAGTCTCAGGAGGTGTCTTGAAGGTATAAAAACTTAATTGTTTGGCTGACTGCAAATGGTATAAAGTAAGGATTTGTTTTCTTGGTCAAGCATTATGTCTCAATATGTGTCTTCTAGGAATAAAAAACTATATTAGAAAACTTGTTGCTTATTTTCTAGTACCTTGGGGGAACAGGAAGGTATATGACAAAGCTCTCCAAAAAATAAAATGCAAGGACTCTTGACACAGCAGACTGAAGGGCTTTTGCTTTGTACTACATAAAAGACATCAAATCTGATTGTACCTCCTGGAAAGCATCCTCTTGGGAGACACTGTGGCTCCATAAACATATATATACATATAACACTACTTCAGAGACAGACCTCATCATAATGGAATTGGACTCCTTTGACAATGTGAACCTTTAAAACTTTTGAGTGGAAATGGAATTGGAAAGCTTTGAGAAAATGGAATGTAATTTATTTACTGTGTAATGGGGGAAAAATGTCTGGTTTTATGTTGAGTGGCTGCCATGTGACTCTTGTGCTAGATGTCTTAAAAACTGCATCAGAGGGGGACATGTCAGATGGCAAGATTTACAGGAAAGCTGTGATCCAGGAGAGCAGCTGGGCATCACTGTGTGCGCCGTCTGCACAACTGCTGGTGGAGCTGCCTGAATCTGATCCCAGTCCCGGGGGAGCGAGCCTTCCCCGTGGGCTCTCAAGGGGACGCAGCACAGGACCTGGTGCTGGCTCCGCAGCTGGCTGCCCGCCTGGGCTGGTGTGGTGCAGGGCTCAGCCTCACCCCACTTACTTTGTCATCTGTTTGTAATGCGTTGACTTGCTTGCTGAGGTTGCGGCGGAAATGAGGTGAAATGTGGTGCTGGCTTGCTCAGGGTGAGCTGTGGCCGTGACCACTGTGGGCATGGAGCCCCTGCAGGAATGAACCCAGCCAGCCCCAAAGGAAAGCGTGCTCGCTGCCAGTGGTGCTTCCAAGCGAACACAGCTCTGAAACACATTCTGCTCTAAGGGCTCATGACTAAGGGCTGGTAGCCCCGCCTGAAGTAGTGTAGGGAGTTATGGGCTGCACAGGAGTGGTGATAGTATGGACCACAAAACATGGAAGTGACTTGAAAACCATTTTATAAACTTGAACCAGGAATACAATGATCAAATTTTCAAATTATTGTAATTCACCTCAGTGTAATTTGGGGAAGGATTTACTGTAAGTTCTGTATATATACGGTTTTCTCTTTGAATTCCACTGTATTTGGGCTTGCGTTCATTTTTACTAGCGGAGGATATTTCACCTTGTGGCTCCAGTTTAGAGCCAAGAGGGTAAAATAAAAACTGTACTTTGAACATCAGGAGAGTAGAAATTTGATAGTATTGTTTTTCTGGCTGCTAAAATGAAGCTTACCTCTAGGACCACCCTTCCCTTCCCCGCCCCCCCACCCCAAGAGGCCATTTCAGTGCATTTCATTTTCCTATTTGTGTTGAGGTTTACCCAAATATGACAATAGAAATAAGATGCCATGTGTGAATATCTTCCTGAATTCAGCCAGACACACACCTGATTTCATAGCCTATTAAATTCAGTGGGACCAATAACATTAAAGTTGAATATATGGTTAGAAATCTTGCTAAGATGTCATCCTTAATGAAAGTAGGTGATATAAATAAACACAATTTTCATTTGCTAAATTCATTGACAGATGTAGTACAAATAATTCAAAAGAGCACTTAACATTGGGTATGTGCATTTATATGCAGGATGGACTTGAATTTGATGAAAGACATTTTCCTGTGTTGTCACTGATTATGTAGGAATGAAACCACTGCTGCAGTGCAGATGAGATGTAAACCCAGCCTCCTTGGAGGCTCCACGTGTGTTTCTGACTGTCCAGTATCAGGAAAAATAATTATAAGCAAAATAGCAAGCATTCCAACTAAACTTACTGAATGACCTAAAAATTTCTACTTTGTGAAGCAGACTGTATGAAAATACAGGAGATATTTGCTAAATTGTGACATATCACAGAATCAGAGTGGTAGGGGTTGGCAGGGCCCTCTGTGGGTCACACAGCCCAACCCCCTGCCCAAGCAGGGTCACCCAGAGCAGGCTGCACAGCACCGCGGCCAGGCGGGGCTGGAATATCTCCAGAGAAGGAGACTCCACAACCTCCCTGGGCAGCCTGGGCCAGGGCTCTGTCACC
>Ga0065711_1004817_pt1 | contig 28655 bp, 42 predicted proteins | sample Hoacrofraction12_FD_59098 | JGI IMG/M metagenome (GOLD analysis project Ga0065711, IMG submission 59098) | Hoatzin crop microbial communities from Cojedes, Venezuela - Epithelial fraction 12 v2 (version 2) | ecosystem: Host-associated > Birds > Digestive system > Esophagus > Crop | place... | reverse complement strand
CGCTGACCAAGCAAAGGCTACTGAGTCCTGCCAGACAGCCACCTCCATTGCACAGAGGAGAGTGTGGTAAAGCTGACTGCTGAGTATGTTTTCTCCCTCTCTAACACACCCTGCTGCAGGTTCCCATGCGGTCCCCCTTGGTCTCCTCAGGGCTTCTCACCCTCCCTCTTCCATAGGATGAAGAAGGGACACTAGCATAAGGCTGTCCCTTGCGGTAGCACTCTACACTTGTGGCCCCTGGCCCTCCAAGCAAGGAGTCAGGGAGCAGAAAGAGGCCACAGCACCGTGCCAGAAACACGGAGACACCAACCCAGCTGCAGGGGGAAGGACAGCGGGGATTTACAGCAAGTCTCATCCCCACAGACCTGACTTCTCAAAGCTAAAAGCCACACCTCTTACGCCTCAGCCCTTTCCAAGCAGGCAGAGCTGCCTGAATCACGTAGCTCCACGCTCAGGCTGCAAGCTGCTACTGTGGCTCTTCCAAGATGGATTAGGAGGAGCATGCAGGTCTGGTCATCTGCTCAGGGTGTATCACCAGAGGGAGGAGAGAGCCTTCCCAGTCAGCCAGGAAAGCCCACCTCTGTGGGCCCACCGCCTGTTCTGGAAAGTGGCTGTGTGTTCCTTCCCCCCAGGCACTTCCCTGTTCCTCCCACATCTGATAATCCAAAAGATTAAATAACAACAGTACTGTAACAATGCCCCCCTGTCTGACGATTCCAGGGCACAGCTCCGCGCCTCACTCACCGTGGGAAGAGTTCAGGGGGCTGCTCAAATGCGCCCAGTTTCTGCGGTGAAAAGAAAAGCAGCAGTGAGCGATCTGGGGTGAGGAGGGGAATGATGAGACAAAAGCGGGGCAGGAAACACCACACACAGAGAGGAAGATTTCACAAAACGCTTAGGTGAGTTAGGACCCCCAGCCCTATTGACGGGGCTCTGACTCCTTATTCGTCCAAACTTTGCGTAATCCCACAAGTTCACTGCTACAGATAACACCCTGATTTCTGTGGTGGGAGGTTCCCCCTACACCACAGGTTCCCCGTTCCCCTGGGACACCTCCCTTTGTCTTGGGGGAGAAAGGAGATGCCTCAGATCCCCAAAGTGTCGTGTCTGAAGAGCACAGCAAGCCATGACAGTCTGAGCTACACTTCACCCTGCCAGCACAGCCAGAGATGCCCCCCTCACATTGCCCACGCACCCTGGAAAAGAGTTCATCACCAGGGCCTTCACATGGTTCCTGCGTCCACAGGGAACTCAAGAGCTGTAGTGCTGCATCCCACCCTACACCACACTGCTTAAATGTGGACCAACCTTATGGAGAAAGATGGACCTAGGCCCTGTGGCCCTTCTTCCTGGCCAGTAGGTAATGAAGGATCAGTGACAACTGGCCTACCAAAGCACACCGGTTTCTGTAGCTGGTGGCAGACAAGAAAGCCACGTGTGGCTATCTGTGTTCCAGCTGGGAAGTCAAACACACACCCATTTGCTGCTGGCTCAACTGGAGGTTGTGTTGGGCGGAAGCTTAGAGCAAGGCCAAGTCTTTCCAGACTTCTCTTGAGGCTCAGTTTCTCTGCTATGGTACTCTAAATGTTCCACATGCTTCATTGCTCAATCCCAGGTCTATCCCTACACCTTAGACCTGGGAACCACATGGAAAGCAGTGGCCCAGAGGTGGGTACAGGCTGCAGAGTCTGTTCCCCTCTGTGTTGTGCAGCCTGAGGCTCCTCGAAACCACAGAACAGGACATGAAGGGAAAAAATAGTAATTAAACGTTAAATTTTTCAGTCCTTTGAGCCACCAGTAGCCTGCAACCTCGCACTGGCCTGGAACCATCGACCAGAGATGAGGTTTCCCAGCTTGCTATGAGACTGAGCAAATAACGCCCCACCGGCAGCATCATCCTTCCCTCTCCCAGGTCCTCACCTTTAACTGTCCTCAACTTTAACTTTGACTGTCCTCCCCACTCCATTCCCCACAGCTGGAAGCAGTGATAACAGGAGCCATAAGCCAAGGGTTGGACACAACTTGTTCTAAGACTCTCCAAAATGGCTGTGCTTTCAGCCTTTGCCCCCTACCTTTTCCCCTACTCCAGCTGTGACTTTAACCCAACCTTGGCTTGAATTTAGAAGAGGAGCCCTATGAAACTCCCCTACATTCTCTGAAGGGAGAAGTAGGATGGCATCTCTGTTAGCTGGTCACCCGCTCCCAGCCCAGCCTGATCACTCCATGGTCCTACTATTAGCAGAAAGAGGTGCTGCCCTGGAGCCACCAGAAATCAGGCTGAGAGGTCATGGAGAAAAGGACTGAACTGAAGGGCCCCTGCTGAGCAAAAAGAGAGAAGAATGACAAGGGCAGTGGCAGAAAAGCAGTCCCTCGAGAGAGGAAAGCCAGGCACTGAGGACCTGCACACAAAAGGTTGACTGGCAGGGGCCACCAGGACATTGTGGCATGGGAACAGACTGGGTGAGACAGGCCAGTGCGAACACGACCCCTTAGGTCAGGAAGGGAGGAGGTCACACACCAACATCTGGAAGGTGTTTTTCTTTCTCAACAGGCCAAGGCAGAAAAGGTGTGCCTTGGAGGATGAAAGTCAGCAGTGATAGAAAGACGTGGCCCACTCCACACACACCCACACCAGTCACCCTCCTGCACTCACCTTGGAGCCAGAACTGACCAGGGTGGCCACCCCACTCTGGTGACTGCTAGGACCCACTGAGAGGGGAGCTGGGTTCGGCAAACTGGGCTGGGCAGCAGCAGGCCAGTAATTGCTAGAGGAAGGAGTGCTGGGACGGTCCAGAATGTCATCCATACTGTGACTGCTTCGCAGTGGGAAGGACCTGAGGAAGAGGAGAAGGCAGTGGGGTGAGAGTTAAAGACAAGGGACAGGGAGCAGCACAGGTGCTAGCCACAGCATGTATCTATGGGATGTCTCTGCAGAAAATACACATGGCTTGGACTGGCCCAGCCACGAGCACCTTTCAGAAGATATTTCACGTGTTAGGGGAGCCATATGGGGCAAGCCTGTGAGATCTTGGGTCATGGCAAGGCTCTCAGCAGATGCTCCAGCATCTGAGGACTGCAGGTCTCCAACGGACACACCCCAAACAGGTAGCCCATCGGTGTCACTGACCTGCCAGGAGCCACTCCAGCTCCTACCTGGCCAGTTGCTTCCCTGTTACCTGATGGCTGGCTCCTCCATCTCCCTCGCATCCTCCAGAGGCTTGACATAAGCTTCGGGGAACCAGCCGCATCTAGGGCACAGAACAGAGATGAATGAGGTCCAGGCAACATGGTTTGTGGTTCTTCAGACCCAGCTGCCCACCACTTCTGATTTATACCCATCCCACACATCAAACAAGCCGCTGCTGCCGCTACCATGTGTGACAGGGTTTCTGCACATCTTTCATCCCTGGGTGGGGCACAGGGTTATTGCGAGACAGTCCTTGAGCTTGGAGCAGGACTCGCTTATCTCAGAGGTTGTGCAGAACACCTGCTACCAGGAGCAATGCTGGTGCAATCCAGGAAGAGACGCTCTGATTGAGCGTGGTCGCCATGAGCAGCACACAAGGAAGCTGTGGAAATCCCTTCTCCTCTAGGCAAAGCAGCTCCACCCCAGAAACCCCTCCACAAAGAAAGGCACTGCTTTTGCTCATCTCACGCCTGAGTGTGAGCTTCCCTGCAGAGCAGGGTGCAGGGATGCTCTGTGGAACAGGGCAGGCTTTGCACACAGGTGTTGGCCGGCAGCACCACAGAGAGTAATTCAGTAAGCGCTGGGTGCAGCAGTTTCCGTGCTCTGTCTGTGCTGGAGGGTGCGGCGGCAGTTGCCGTGTGAGCTGAGAAATGCCAGGCCTCTCAGGTAACTCCGGCAGTTCACGGCCTGGAGTTGGGTCCCATGACAGGAGTCGCTCAGTCACACAAGCTGGGACGGGGCCACTGCATCCCTGGCTCTTTTACCCAAAGCTTCTGGAGCTTTCTCAGGCAGCTCGTCCACGGTCACCCTGCCCCACTGCATCTCCTCAGCTCAGAGAGCCCCCGTGCATCACCATGTCCCACACAGATGGTGGATGAGACAGTGCCCAGGGCACACCAGGAGGGGAGGTGGGCAATAATTTTGGGTTTAAGCGTCTCAGCTCCAGACCCAACAAGCCTGCATCAGCCTGCTGGGCCGATTTACAGCACGGAAGTCACGTACGTGGACGAGCCCTCCAGCTTGCCATACAGCCAGCCGTTCTGCGCGTCCGGCATCAGCACCGTGATGACATCCCCAGGGTCAAAGCGCAGCAGGGTCCGGTTGGCGCCCGTGGCGTGAGGCACAATAGCCTGCACTCTTGCCATGCCGCTCCTCCTCCTGCCTTCGCCGCCGCTGCTGGCCTCGCCGAAGGAACCCGAACGGGAGGTACGGCCAGTTGGGAGCAAACCTGCAGGGAGGCATCAGCAGAGTCTGGCTGGAGTCCAGCACCCTCCTGCATGACCCATGCTGCCTCGAAGGGACCAGCGCTCCCCCAGTCAAATAATGACCCTGGAGGCACAGATGGCCTTTCTCTGCAGGCAGAGGGCAGGACATAGCATGCGAAAGGGTAAAACATTCATCTTGCAGGAGAATATCAGCTCAAGCTGAAACCACTTGCTCTGCACTATGTCCTCTTTGGCCAGATGTCTAGGGCATAGGCACCACCTGCTAAATGGCTGGCTGATGTCCCTCTTCCCAACCCTGCTAGAGAAACTGAGAATTTGGGTTGTTTTCCTCTCCCCCTGCCCTTTTTTTTTTTTAAACACTTTAAGCTGAAATTTTTCAGGAAGGAAAAGCAGGTGAGACATGAGGTAACTGGCTGGGTTTTGTAGAGCAGGGTAATATTTAACCTGGTAGAGCAAGGGAAGGTGCATTACCAAAATGGGAACTCCAGTAAGAACCAGCCCTCATGGTTCAAGGAGCCTTGAAGATTGCAAACCTGTGGGTTCCCCCCATCACACAGCCAGTCAGGAAACCTGGCCTTGTTCTGCACAGACCCTGCTCTGAAGGTTGTGCTCATCCCTGCTTCATTCGGCCTTGCCCTCCCCAGCTCCCGTATCCACCGTCTTCTCGCCATGCTTAGGAATGTGGCTGAGGATCAGCAGTCTGATAGAGCAATGGGCCCTCCCCAAACCCAACTCTGTTCCCAGAGAGGCCAAACCATTGTGTGTGTCCCCAACATTGTTCCCAGGCATGGGTCATACTGGCTGATGGTGTCCTCCGCAGCGGCCGCCTCTGGGGCTCTGGTTGAGGAGACAGCATCATTTCTGGAGGCTCTGGAGAGAAGACGCTGGATCTGCTCCCAGTCATAGGAGAAGCAAAGTCCCCAAGGGGTCTCTGGGGCTGTTGGAAGGAAAGCAGGCTGAATCCACAGGGGCTGCGTCAAGTGGGAGATGCTCTGAGAGATACCCAGTCCCTCTCAGAAAGCCAAACCCAACACGCTCCCCCACTGCAGCCAGACACACGCTTCCCTTCACCTTGGAAGCTGGACAAGGCAGCAAGTACCACAGCCAGCCAAGGGCAGCCTGAAAGGGGCAGCTGCAGCCTCGCCACCCCCAGGGCGGAGGCTGTCTGTGGGCTCCTCACCATCTCAAGGTGGGTGGGGGCGAGCCGGCCCGATGGATACCCCTGGCCGTGGGAGGCTGCCAGAAGCCCCTGTGAGTGGCTGTTTGAGGGGTTGCGGCTGGCCTCCAGCTGCTCCTTCCACTGTGGCGCCTTGGTCTGGATCACGCCCCGGGCCTGGGGATGAAGAGAAGAAGAGGAGGTGATGGACAGGGCAGAAGAGCCACAGAGGGAGCCCAGGGCTGCCACCTGCGTTAGATTAGGGACCAGGTCCTCTCACAATGAAGTTTGTGGGAATGGCTAAACAAGCCCTGCAGGAGTGAATCTCTAGGCTGGCACCCTCCAGCAGAGACCTCATGGTCTGAATGACCCCGCCACAAACACCTACATCGCCCTTCCCGCTCCCATCACTCACACACCCAGCTAACCCCACGCGAGCACCATCCTCACCCCCAGCCATGCTCTCTCAGCCCAGTACAGTCAGCCTGGACCCCACAGCAAGAAACGAAGTCGAGTTTCCTGTCCAGTCCACACACAGATGCTGCCTTCACCCAAGGGGAGTCTCAGCCCCGGGTCCCTCCTGCCTGCGTTTTTCCCCTCCAGCCACGCTGCCTGCTCCCCGGGCTCCGCTCCCCGGCAGGCCAGGGCCGTACCCTGCCGTAGAACTGGAGGAGAGTGTTGTAGAGCATCTGGTGCTTTTCAGCCAGGAAGCGGTAGCGGCGTTTCTCCTCCAGCTCAGCCTCCCGCTGGCTCTCAGAGACGAACGCCTGCATCTCCGAGCGCAGTCGCATCACGTTCTCCTGGGCCACAGGGGAAAGCGGGAGGAAGGGATCAGTGTAAATGCGGCAGAGCGGGCTCACATATGGCAGGGGAAGGGGTGATACAGGTCATCGTGTCTACCGGCTTCCCAGTCCACTCACAGTGCTGGAGCAGCACCGAGGAGCTAGAGCAGAGTGCCACGGACCAAGTCCTTGCTCACTGAAGCTTGCTAAATGAGGCAAGAGCTTGGCAGGAGTGAGTGCCACAGGTCAGCATCACCCTGCAGAAAAGGAGTTTCCTCCTTTCCAGAGAAGCCTGCTGCCTTTTGAACACTGGGGACAACGCCCTGGCTTTTAGGGAAGGACAAGACTGCTCAGAAAGCAGTCCTGGCTCCAAATAAATCACCCAGTTCTTCTTCCAACTCCCCTTCCTGCACTTGCTGCTCACCTTCATCTCCCGGACATTTTTATCACGGGCCCTCTCCATTCTCCACAGTTCTGCCATGCACTTATCCAGGTTGGTGGCTCTGCGCTGGTACTCCAGCTCATACTGCTTCTGGCTTTCCTGCCAGGGAGAAACCAGGCTGGGTGAGGAATCGGAGGCCCAGCCACACTGTGATGCAGCGGGGGTCCTGCTCCAATGGGTAGCTGAGCATCTGAGTCCCCCTGAAATCAGGCTTCACCTGGACCTCTTATAAAAAGTCTTTCTTTACCTTTCTTTTCATTTTGAAGGGCCCCAGAGTGCTAACGAGCCTCAGGATCTCAGGAGGAAAAACTGGTGCCCAGCTGCCCCGGCACTGGGAACAAGCTCCCAGGCGTCTGTCCCCCTCCATGACACTACCCACCAGCATGGCCAGCTGGGCCACAGTGCCACAGGACCCACACCCATGCAAAGGCTGTGGTTCGGGAAAGCTGGGAACTTTGCTTTTGGGATGCCAAGTCTTTCAGCCCCATTGAAGCATTTGTCAAGTCCCACTGCACAAAGGAGAACAGCTGCCTGCCCTCTTTAGCCCTCCATCCCCAGCCAAGCTATGGAGGGTTTGGTCCATGACAAGAGAAGAAGATAAGGACCCCTAACTCCCGCTGAGGAAAGTCAAGGAAACACCTTAAGTGCTCAAGCAGAAGCCCTTGGGTAAAGGGGAGAGGGAAACAAGGAGAGTTGAGGAGGAGAAGGGAGTTCATCACTCACACTGATGAACTGCACATCCATTTTGGTGTTCTTCTCCATGTGCTGCAGCAGGTCCACGTGGAAGGTCTGAGCCTGGAAGAGGCGAAGGAGTCATCACCCTCATCCCTTCACCAGGAAGAGGCCAAGGAGTCATCACCCCCATCCCTTCACCACATGAGCTAGTGACTCCTTTGCCACCTGGACGCCACAGAGAAGCCAGAAATGGGCACGTTAGGGCTACCACGGAGCAGCCCTGCAGCCTGGGGGTCGACACCCAGAACCCACCCGATCATTAAGCCCTGAGTTTCGGCACGGGCACAAACAGCAGTGTCTGGAAGGGTCAGCATCCCCTCCGCTGCTGTCCCACCACTGCCACCCAGGGAACAAGGGGACGGCCTCGCCACATCTGCAGAGCCGGGCATTGCTCAGTCTACTGCACCCCTGCCACTGTGCTTGTGGAGAGGTGGTGACAGTCCACCAGCGGCACCAAAGACCTAACAACAGCCAGGCGCGGGGCATGCCAGCTCTGTCACATGCAGCAGGGACAGCAGGGAGGCAGGCCCCTGCCAGCAGGCAGGTCAGAGGGCGGGAGATGCAGCAAATCAGGCAAATGCCGGCACGCTGTGGTTAAGGAAGTCCCTTCTTTCCCCACCTGCACCAACCCCTGGGAAAACCACTCACCACAACTTCCAAGTCAGAGCTCAGGAGTCGCTGCGCGTCAGACATCTGCATCAGAATTTCACCTTTGGGGAAAGAGACAGAAGAGGGTGGAAAAGTCCGGCAGCCATTTCCTTGTGCACCCAACAAGGCAGACCAGTAGTGTGCGACTCAGGCTGGATGATATACGGGTATGAAAGTCCAACAGATATCACAATGCACTGCTCTCTGCACCCTGAAAGAGGCTGGTAGCCTTCCTCCCCAGGGCTCAGCTCCACCACCGCTCCCCAGGCACTGCCAACGCAGGGTTGCTCCAGCCCATGAACCTGCCAGAGCAGCGCTCTGCTACAGCACATGGTGCCAGCGGGAAGCCTCGGCTCTGCCTTGGGCTCTGGGTGCTGGGTTTCTGCTCTGTCACAGCCCCTGCGAGCCCCATTTCCACCCCCAGTGGCACCCCAGGTATGGTGCACAGTTCTGGCTGTCCCGCAGGAGAGCAGCTACAGCACCTGCTGCTGATGCTGCATGCGGTCCCACTTCACCATGTTGGCGTTACGAAACTGCGAAGGGACAAGACTGATGATGGGGAGCAGAAGAGTGAGCTGGCTGGTGCAGATGAGGGTATGAGTCTGCAGAAGGGACACATCTGCTGAAAGATTTTTACTAAAATGTTAAGTATCAGAGGAGTTGCCTGAATGTATTTCCAGCAGCCGTCATTAGGCTGCAGAATTATTTGTGCAGCTGAATGTAAGACCCTCAGCTCCGAGCTGCTGTTTCAGCTGGCTGCAGGCTCAGGAGGACAACATCCCATCAGCTGCTCTCAGTCTGTGCTCTCCAGCTTTTCCCTCACACCTGCAAGGAGGAGCAAAATGGTTCCTCCAAGGTGAAAACTTCAGCTCTGGGGCAGGATGCCTCAGCGAGGACTGGTTTCCATGAGAGGTCCATCTCAGAAGCTGGGCTCAGTCATTGATCTCAGAGAGATACAAGAGAGAGTGCTGGGGCCTTGGGGGATGTTCAACGATACACAATAAATTTCACTCTCACTGGATGGACAGGGCCTGGTGCTGTGAAACACTGTTTAGAGGAGCTGACTTCCTTCCCCCAGTACCTGGGAAGGTCTAGCTAAGGGGGAAGGCCAAAAAAATGTAACTGTGGCTCATCACAGGACAGAGGACAGCAAGTGGGAGGGCCTTACCCAGCACATGTGAGGTGGAGCTCTGCAGCGCTTGCTCTCCAATCTTCTCGATTGCCTTAAAATACACTTCGGCCGCTTTGGATAACGCTGTGAGGAGAGGAGAGGGGAGGTGAGGATCTGGCCTGCCTTCCCACCATCACCAGCCCCAGCACGCAGCACACAGGACAGACAACCCTTGGTACCTCGCCTATAGGCAAGGGCACCCTGTCTCCCCATCTGTGCCTAACGACAGCAGCGGGTCCTGGAGCAGGGGGAAAGTGAATAAGAGCAGCTGAGGACACGCCATGGGGGGGACCAGCAGCCCTGCCCTGGGTGACAGCAGTCCCTCCTGACGCACAGTGGACATTCAGGATGGACAGAGCAGCATGACCAGGAGCGTGGGCCATGCGGGACCCCACTCACCGTGGAAGGCACGCAGGTAGTTGTTCCCCAGGTACACCAGATTCTCCAGCGCGGGGTTGAACTGCTCCAGGATACTCTGTGGCCAGGCAGAAGCACGTTAACGCCAGTCTCCGCCACGCCGCAGAGACCTCATCAGGTCGCTGCCCTCCTGCTGCGGTTCGGCTGGGTGCAGCAGGGACCCGGAGAGCTGCCCCAGACACGACGCTGGATGGCCGTGGTGATGTGCAGCCACGCACAAAGTCAGCTCCCTGCATCAGAGGTAGCTGGGACCTTCGGCTGCCATGAGTCCTCTCCAGCCAGCTGGGAGAGGAGCAATGCCAGAGGGCAAGGTATCTCGCTGGAGAGCCAAGTGGTCACCTGAAGGTGGCTTTCTCCCAAGGCCCCACACCCGCTGCAGACAGGGGAGTAACTGCAAGGGGATGTGAGCAGCCTTCCCCCTCACCCCTGAGCCTGTTGGGGTGAGGGCCACCGCTTAGTACCCAGGCAGGAACATGGCGTTTTCGTGGCCAGGATTTCGTGCCCTGCCAGAGTCAGCAGATTGCTAAGAGAAGGGATGGACTGCTTCAGACCAGCCTCTCCGCTCCCACCTGCTGTATTTATCAAAGGTTTTTATTGCCTACAGCAGAGATCAGAGGCTGGAACAAGCAATTCTCCCTTCTCCCAGCCCTCGCCACCTTGGTGCAGCACCGATGTGCATAGGGAAGCATTTGTGAGATCTGACTGCTCTTCCCAGCAAGGGGGAAAACGGCTGACTGAGTTCCAGTTTCCTACCAGCAATCAGGCCATGTCACCCTTCAGAAACACGCTCCATGTCCAAACCACCCCGGTTACCGTTCCTTCCCGGATCTGCCTTAAGACCCGCACAACCCTCCCCTCCTGCCAGCCATCTGCTCTCAAACACAGCCCACAGGAGCTGCTGCACTTCAGCCCAGGAACGGATCCAGCCCTCGGCTGTCCGCCCTTCAAGGGAGCCTCTGGCAAAAACCAGCTCCTCTCCGTCCACCCACACGTCTTCCCTACACAGACAGGAGCAGCTTCTGGTGTCAGCACTCACCTTATAGATGGAGATGGTGGATCTGTAGGACAGGTCCATCTCCGGAGACTTTTCCCTCTCCCACGGAGAAGCAAGGGGCAAAGGAGAGCACAAGGTGCTGTACTGGCCCGGAGGACGCCGCTTCTGCACAGCTGGCTGGATGGCAAGAGCCTGTCACTGGCAAGGGAAGACAGCAGGAAGACACAGACGTGCTACAAAGGGAATGGAGCGCTGCTGGAGTTTAATAATTCACCAGCCGAGAGGCTGGAACTTGATCTCTGGAAGTAACCAGACTCCAGGGAGAGAGGAATCCTGCGACAGCCAGCAAGGGCACGTGACTGCCTCCCTGCATTATTGATTGCGGGCTTGGTACCCAGCTCTCCCTGCCCCGACACCTGCGGAGCCGGCCACCTGCCAGAGTCACCGCACTACGGCTCGCTGCCGCTGTCACTGCCACCGCTCCGAGGTGGCTCGCTCGGCCTCGCTCTGCCGGCAGAGCATCTTTGGGTCCCTCGCACACGGCTTGCGGTCACAGGCAGCGGATAGCAGCGGCTGGGGGAGAACGTCAGGTAAGATCAAAACAGGTTTCACCTCTTCCCTGCCCGCTGTTCCCCCACCTCTAGCTCTTCGCATCCCTCCCGCTCCCGGTCTCAGTGAGGCTCCGTGCCTGAACCTTCCTGCTCTCCCTGCCTGCGTGGAAGGAGCCCAAGCACAGATCACTCCGGGAAGTCCCTGCAGATGGTGCAGGTTTATAGAGGGGGTAGACCACATGCCAGGGACAAAAAGCGGAAAGGAGCTCAAGTTCTCACCATCCCAATATGTGGGGTTTCATTTTTCCACTGGAAGGCAGCCCCTCCATTATGCAGCAAAAAGAAAACCTTTACTCCACATTAAAAGCCAGTTAATTCCACAATCTCATTTGTGAAAGTGAAGATCGGAAGGCAGATAATCAGTTTTTAGCCCTACTCGTGACTCAGCACCCACACTCCTGCCAGGGGTATCCCTTAGGAATCAGGTCCAGCAAGCTTGCAGCAGTTACCTCGTCCAGGAAACACGCAGGAATACCAAAGTTAAAGCCCCATCTCCAGTCATTTGCATCTCGAGGGTTTTTCCGTGTTCCTCTTTTTAGGCCAGACCAACTCCGAGAGGATTCTTACATGGGAGCTGGCTCAAAGCGTCTCCACTGGCTGCAGCTGGTAAGCCCAGCATGCAGTGCTGTGCTTCGTGGGACAACCAGCCCCTCACACCACACGCCTGCTCCCAGGGCTGGCTGCAGGGACAGGCCGCTCACCTCCTCAGCCCGCCCAAAGCGCACAACGCTGTGTCTCAGGGAGCCCAGTTCCTGATTTTCTGCCTGTAAGAAATTCAGAGGCTGCAAGCTCAGAACCCCTCCAGGACTTTGTACGATGGAGAGACAGACAACCACGGACTGCATGACAGTGGAACCAAATGCAAACCTCTCTTTATTTCAGGTCACGTTAGTTTTGCATAGAAGCACTGTTCACAACAGCAGTCCATCCAGTCAAAAGCAAATGATTAAGAATTCAGTTTGCCAGGTTACTCCTCAAAACGCCTCCAAATAGATAGATAAATTATTTATAAATATGAAAATTTACTGCAGAAACATTGAGCAGTATAGCATTCACAATGGGATTTCCAGCAGTAAAAAAAGTAAACCCACATTATTACAGGGTCAGCTTCTTTGGTGGGAACTGATCTCAGAGCATTTCAGTTCCACGTTAAGAATAACGATCAATGATCTTTCTGCCAAGGCTATTGTCCCTCATCTCAAGCTTCCTGCAAGTAAAGACAGGCTTTCACATCTCAGCCCTTGAGCAAAGAGCAGCAACAGCAAGCCAGGAGGCACGGAACAGTCTGGGGGTCCTGCTCCCACCCTGCCTGCAGTCAGTATCTGTGTTGCCACCCCGCCTCGGAGGGGAAAGGGGAAGGTGCTACAGCAGACAGCTGGCTCGGGAAAGGTTGCCCCTTCTCCCAAGGCCAGTCGCAACATTCTGCATCATGTCTACTGCGTGGATTTGGAGCGTTTCTGCTCCCCTTCAAACCGGGCGTGTTGAGGGAAGAATCCAGTGGGCCAAGTCATGCCTGAAGCTCTACCTGGCCTTGGCCCATCCTGTGACATGGGAAGGTGCACGGTGCTTTGTCAGTGGAGGAGTTGCACAGACAGGAGACAGACTCCAGCTGGGACAGCTCAGGACAGGTAGGTGGGGGCTCTGGCTCCTAGGAAGGGCTGTACAGTCAGAGCAGGGCAGCAAAACCGAGCCCAGCAGCAGAGATGGGGCCACAGCACGAAGACAACTGTCAGCATTTCACAGCTGTCTGGGGATACATGGGTGTGTTCCAGAATACATGTGTATGTATGTCTATTAAATATCCTTAATTCCTCATCATTATTAGTCGTAGTCCCTCCCCCTCCTCAACATCTTGGTTCAAGGGCAAGTTGGAGCCATTTCAGTCTCTGCTGCTCCTTGCCACGGGGGTGCTGAACAGGAACCTGCAGGCCAGTCACTGGCAGAGATGTTGCACCAGCCGCTCAAACTGCTCCCGCTGCTGGTAGATGTAAAGCTGGGTGTCCCAGAGAGCGTTCACCAGCACGGTGTCGTTCACCTCGTCCAGCATCACCTCCGTGTGCAGCTGAGGGCTGAGCCTGCATACGACAAGACAGCATCACCAGCTGGGCACGGGGGCGAACGCGACGGGGCAGCGAGCCTGCCGAGCTCCAGGTTGCACGAAGCGGCTCCTGCCGTCCTGGGCATTCGCTCCCCCTTACCCAGGAGGCTTGCAGAGCGCAGGCCTTCCGCCCCTTCGAGGCACAACCACACTCAAGGCTGACACTCAGTTCAGCAGCTGCACCACCGAAGGCACGAGCCTCAAAACACGCTGTGCATGGTGGAACAGGGCAGGATGCACATCCCCAAAGGACCCTGTTAGACAGCATCCGCTGAGTCCCTGCTAACCGACCCCGGACAAGGCGTGCTCAGTGGGCCGTGGCATGCTCCGGTGTGTCACCGAGGCATGAGGGGACAGGTCTGGGCAGGCATGCCGCTGGAGGGGACATGATTTGGGATGGCGCATGCCACAGCCAGGTCTGAAGCGAGAGGGCTAAAAATAGGTCTGTGCAGAGAGCGGAAAGGAAGCTCCTACCGGAAATATGGGACATCCGTCATCTCACACCAGGCTCTGGCACGATCCACAGCTGGGCCATCTGCGTCAGTGCACTGCAGGAGAAACAGGCCCACAGTTAGAGCCTGACCGTCACGCTGCTCCCCCCTGCCACCAAGTCAAACTTGCACAAGCTGCAGAGGGAGAGGGAAAACCAGGAGCAAGTGCATCCTGGATGGCAACGTTCACCACTAATGAGTGGGATGGCTTTTTGTTTGCTAGTTGTTTTTCTTTTTTTAACATAAGAACAGTGCTTCTGGATCCTTGGGACACAAGCAATTGCACCCTACAGATCCTCCATCCGCCACAGCAGCCAGTGGATTCCCTTAAAAAAACCCCCAGGACGATCCGAGTCACAGCTCCCTTGGGATTTCACCTCTACCCATTTCTGTCCAAGCCCAGTACCAGTGAAGCCTGTGACTAGTGCAGTCTTTCTGCGCTATCCTGGGACAGCTTCCCTGGGAACCTTGAAAAAAAAAGACAGGGGAAGCAGAGGGACCTCTCTGGGTATTTTCTGGCTTTAGGAAGCTAAAAAGAGATAAAGCAACAGAATTAAGGTTATAGTCAGAACCTCAGTTCTGATCTTTCTGGCTTTAATTCATTTGGAGTGTTTTCATGCGCAGCATTTAATGAGCTTCTTTCTGAAGCATGCAAGAAAGTATGCCTATTAAACACTCCTAACCACGGCTCTGAACCACTGCTTTTTATTAGTGATACTCCCACTTCTCTAGCATTTGCTGATTTCCCCAGTAGGGGTAACAAAGCTTTTCTAAAGAAAAATGAATTGCTGTTTTCCGAGGCATGATGGGTTTTTTTTGGTCCAGGTTGCTCAGATGATCATCAGTCCTCCCTGGAAAGATACAGAGTTTAACGAACTCACACCTGCAAATGTTCCCAAGGGTCACTGACCACCATCCTTTCCTCAGCTCCTTTCAGCTGCAGAAACCTCCCTTGGCACTCAAAACCCCAAAGAGGCAGACAGGCCTTCAGACCTGCTGTGCTCCCACAATTTTTACGTTACCCAGTATGTCCATTCCTTGAACTGGCCATGGTCAGAGCAGTTCCAAGGAAATACAATTTTCTTCCAAAAGGAAGAAGCTGAAGACTGGAAACCTTTGCTCCGTCCCTGCAAGCAGCCCCAGGGCGCTTCCCCCATCCCCTCTTCCCAGTACTCACACAATCCACCACCATCTTGCCAAGCTCCCTGGCCCCAAAGACAGTCTTCGCCAGCTCCCAAGGGTTGGAGGGGCGGAAAACATCCACAGAGCTCACCGGGACCTGCGGAGGCTTCCCTGTCCCCAGGGAGACCACCAACCCCAATTTTCTTACTTTCTGCCTCTGACCCTGTGGACAAGCATAAGATTTGTTTGCAAGGACCAACAATTACGGCGAAGCATGTCTTTCACAGCAGTCTTGGGGAAGCTCTGAAAGCCAAGGCAAAAGGTTTGGTAGCCTTTTCTCCCTCCCATCCTCCCCCTTTAGTACCGCCTGGTGAAGCAAGTATAATCCACATGACTTCAACAGCTGCACTGTTCTGTCCCTTACGGCCCTGGCTGCACCCAAACCCATCGGATCACCCCAAGGATGAGTCCTGGGACCAGATGACAGTGAAACAGCCCAACTCTTTCAGACATTTTGGCAACACACCTCCCCTTGCAGCTACAGGGAGCAGTAGCTGCCAGTAATTAGTCATCTTTTTGAGGAACTTGCCACAGCACAGAAGGCATTCACTCTTCAGCCTTGCAGAGTGCCCTACCGTTGTCTTCTCCATTTATTTTTGCACAGAAAAAGACCCTGCAGAGCTGCGTCAAGGGCCACACACAACCATCAACTGAATCATCCTGGCTCAACGTAGCAAGCACAGGCTGATGGGGCTGCCTCCCTGCCTCACACCCTTGCCAGAAGAGGTATTTCACCTCTCAGACACCATTCCCAACACAGATCCCCCTCCTTACACTCCCTTCTAGGGTGCTGCACTGCTAACTTGTTCATCCACTAGAGAGGCATCCATTCCCAAACTCTCTAGCCCTTCAAGGAAGGCTCAGTAGAGCAGATAAAGCTCGTTACCAGCCAGGGATGGGATTTCTCTCACCTTCTTGATCAGTGTCTTGTTGTACTCGTGGATCTCTGCCATGGCATCAAGGGTTGGGTTGTTGGCTAGCAGCCCGCCATCCAGAAAGCGGCCTATTGGCCGGAAATACGTGGGAGCCGCGCCGCTGCAGCGGGCAGCGCGCCATACAAGTTGGTCTGGAGGGAGAGAAAGCATACGGCCTCTTACAACAACTTTCCTGTGTGCAGGCAGCACCTCGCCTTCACCGACACAAAGCAGGAGGGCTCACAATCCCAGAAGGCCCTACTCTGAATAGCTGTGTCCCAACAGTAGGGCTTCTGCTTGGACGCACAGGATTATTTTGGGGGGCTTTACACAGAAAGTGGTGAGAACATCTTTTATCCTGGGTCAAATTCATTCTCTACCAGCTTCATTGCTGCTACTTTGATGGTGGAACAGTTATGTTTGCTAGACGAAGAAAGAAGCAATCTGGAGAGGGCTGCATGCTTCGGTTACACAGCTTTTCTGTGTCAATCTGCTCCTGAAAGCCCAGGGAAAGGTACTGACTGTATGCAGGACTCCTCTAGCAGAACTCTTCCTCATGAACCTTACTAGCCAGTCCCTGTTCCTGGTACAAGAGAAGCCAAGAGAGGAGGAGAGTGGAGAAAAGGGAACCATCACTAGGACCAAGCTGCAAGTCAAGATCAGGGATGAGGCATTGCTGGGACACCCCGATTTTCAGAACAATGGGAGGAAGAACAGGAAATCTTCTGTCTCTGAGGGGTGGCCCCCTCCCCTGCCAACCAGCTGGACTGCTGTGTGTCAGCATTTACCTTCTGGCTGAGTGAGTGGTTTGAAAGATGCGGATGTCTTGTATTCAGTGGAGGTTTTTGTCTCTGGTACGGGGTAATTCCGGAAAAGGTGGAGCTCAGCTGGCTGCCGGTCACACAACGTCCCTGTCACCATAACCCTGGGGGAGAGGACATGACAGAATAAGAATAAAATGGAAAAAAAAATGTACTTACGGCTTCAATAGTCTGGACATCACACTCCTCCAGATCTGCTCTAAGGAGAGGCTGAGCATCTCTGCTGAGAGGGGTCTAGAGCACACTCAAGAGAGCAGCAACTAGCGCGGCCCCAGGCACGACTTACTTGGGTTTTTGGACATCGGTCATTTTGGTGTTTTCTCCAAATTCCTTCTTCAAGAACTCATCCAGGGGCTCCGACTCGTAGGGTCGGGACCCCCGGAACACCATGTCCTTCATGCGGAAGTACAGGCAGCGCATGTAGTCCATGGACTTCCCTGAGACGGGCAACAGCATCAGCAGGAACAGCGGGTGGCAGGAAGGGCAGGCAGAACAAAGAGCACGTAAGAGCTGGGACTTTCCAGAACCAGCAGGAGATGGAAGGCGTCACTCCCAATCCCATCCCCTTCCCAGGCTGCCTGTCGTCTGCTCAGACCTCAGCAGCACGACTGGGAAGGATTAAAGAGGAAGGGCAAGCTCAGAACGTAGTTCCCCGCTACAAGAAAGTGCCGACCACCTTGTGAAACTGCCGTGGAGAAAGCAGGAAGCACAGACCATTGCAGTCTGCCACCACGCACTTCCCAAAACCCAGAAAGCTGCTCAAGACCAGCTGATGTGGGAATCGAGCACAAAGCCAGGTCTAGGCTTTCCTTCATTAACAAACCTCCCTTCCCCCCTTTGGCAGGGACAACAAATCTTAGTCGGGACTCAGAGAGGCAGCTCCCACCCCGCATCCGCTCCCCACAGAGGAGCACTCAAGCCCACAGGAGCGAGAAGTGGCCCATTATTTGCGTTGTCCTCACCATGTACAATAGCCAAGGCCAAGATGCCCCCAGTGCTGGTCCCCGCAATCCAGTCAAAAATCTCACGAATGGGACGGCCCGCAGCCTTTTCGATAGCCAGGAGAAGCTGGATGAGCACCAGGCCTCGGATGCCCCCTCCATCCAGGCACAGGAGGCGGTCGGGACTAGAGAGAAACACACACAGATGACTGGGGGCTGCGGGACAGCTTACAAATCACAGCACGCTGTGTGGGAATGTGACCCTGGGGATGGGAAACCAGGCCAGTAACAAGAACGCTGCTGTGGACAGTGTAATCAGTGAACACATAAATCCAGCAGTGCTTCCAGATGAAAATAAGAGTGGACACGGCCAGATGCGCCTTGTCAGAGTTTGTGCACCACCACTCGCTCTTTTAGCCACCTCTAACCTCCACACCAGAGCGTCAAGCCGAAAACTTATCCAAGACCCTTAGCACAGGAATGGGTATTGTGTCACAAATAAAAAGCAGACAGCCCAAAGTCCCTGCTAGCTGCACTTCAGTGCCAACCCTCCCTCCGCTCCCAGCAAGGTGAGGTGCAGGCACTGCCAAGGCAGTGCACAGCCTGGCAAAGGAGCTGGGTGAGCATCGGGGCAGCGCGTGGAAATCACAAAGCCAAAACAGCGTTTTGTGGCCAGCTGCAGAGGGAAGGGACAGAGCAGGGGTTTCACCTGCTGAGCTCGGGGTCCACTGCAGCTCCAAAGCTGCAGGCAGGAACAGGCGATGGTCGTTTATGGGAACAGAGATTTATCGCAACAGGGTGCAGAGGGGTTTCTGCCAAAAACTGCAATGTCAATGGACACTAAATAATGTCAGCTCTGAGGACGCCGCACCCACAAGTATGGGCAGGGAGAATTCACACACACGGATTTCACCTTCAAGTTGCACGGGAGCCTGGACAGAAGTTGTTCCTCACTTACTTTCTTCTGCCCTCACTGGGCGAGTCCACAACATCTGGTGCCTTCAACAACTGTCCGAGTGTTGTGGAAACATACAGAAGGTCCTTGTACCCTAGAGGGCCATGAATATACAAAAGGAAAAAAAAAAAAAATTAGAGACCACTTTGCTACTTGAACCCTTCGATATGTGCCTCAGAGATATTAGTCAACTAAATTATACTTAATCAATTAGAAAACCTTCAATTATTCTTTCTACTTTCTCTCTGCCCCCAGCGAGCTTGGTCAGGTTACCCAAACCTCCCATCCCTGTGGTACATCTTTTCCACCATAATCACACAGAGAACATCCAAATTCCTTCCCAACCGAATGAAGCTCCCTGCAGGAGACACAAGCCATCTTACCCATAGTCGCCAGGTATCCCCCCCTAGATTAAACTCTGCACCAAAGAGGAGAAACCCCGTCCTTTAGAGCAGGCAGCTGGAGGTGCACTGGCAAAGATGAAGGATTTGTAGAAGCAGGCGATGAGCACAGTAGGCAAGAGAGAAGGCAGAGCCTAGCAGCATGCCCACTACGTTGTTCACTGCAAGCCGTAAGATAAAACCTAAATCTACTCCTGCAAGGTAACCTAGGCAGGAGAGCTGTGGGGACAGGGTGGCTTGTCATTACCCCTCAGCTGACGTACACCCAGGCCACCCTGGGTGTGGGCCACCAATCCAGCCTAGGTGAGAAGCCAGCCTGCGAAATCAAAAGAAGAAAGAACAGGGGGAAAGAAGTTAAATACGTCTGCCAGAACCCAGGCCGCAATGTGGCTGTGGACGACAGTGAATGTGGTGAGGAGCTTCTTTGAGGGCCAGAGTCCATGATGAAAAAGGGCGTTGCTCTGTCACTGCATCAGAGCTGAAACTGCGGGGGTCACCTTCACAAGGCCATGGTGATCAGAAAGACCTGGTCTTATCAAGCCAGTGAGACAGACGCACTCCGGGGCCTGGGGGAAGGTGTCCTCTAGCACCCCCGGAGGGCCTTTGCAAAGGAAACCACCAGGCTGAGGGGGATCACAAGCGGCTGTTATCTGACTGCATGCCTCTCTCACAAGGGTCAGAGCCTCCCTGCAAGCCAATTCGCCCACTGCCCACTCCATAAGCCCTCATGCTGCCTCTGTCCGACTTCCAGAGCTCACCGGAGGAGGAAAGCCTGGCACTCGTATGTCCTAAGGTAGGCTTTTCCTATCCATAACATAAACTCTGTGACCAGGGTCTCTTATCTGTGGGCTTCACCCCTTCTCTCTCCCAGCTGATGGCCTGAATCTGGATCTGAATGAGCAACGCTTCTCATTTCCTTGTGCCCAGCACGACACTGGGAGCTCCTCAAGGCAGACCAGCAAGTACCTCCCCTTCTGTACGTGACCCAGTGGTAAAATGCATGCAGGCAACCAAGGCCTACACCTCTTCCCGAGGGGTGAGGGAATCAGTCTTCCCTTTCATTTTTACAGAGCTGCGTTATGTCAAGTCTATAAAACAAAAGTTTAGAGTACAAGAGCTTAGAGTACACACACAGGAAAAGCAGAGAAAAGAGACAGGATCCTGCAACAGCTGAATGAGGACAGAGTCACCAGACACTGAGAGCTAGGAGACAGTCCCCAGAGCACAGCCCATCTGAGAAGAGATCCGAGACAGCACTGTGAAGCAAGAAGGGAGCAGAGCGAGGGAAGGCCAGGGAAGGCTTTACCTAAGCTGTTGAAGCTGCTCCGCGAGGAAGGCTGGCCTTCCAGGAAGAAGGAGGCGGCAGATGGTGCCAGGCTTGGGGACTCGGGGTTGGGTGGGTGGCAGCGTTCGGTCCCTACAGTTTGCAGCAGGTCTAAGAGCACTTTCCGGTTCGCACCTTAGGTGACGAAGGGGGAGTCACAGATCAGAAAGAGAATCAGTGCACGCACACACCGGGCGCGAGGAGGGGGGCTCTGCCAAATTCACAGCAGCCCTGACCCTCACAAAACCTGTGGGCTGACCCAGTGAAGGGGAAAGCACGTCCCAGGCATCTCTCCCCAAACACCAGGCAGCAGGACTTGCGCACAGCAGGGGTACCCAGTGCTGTGCAGCTTCAAGGGGGCGTGCCACACACTTCTTGCCACTGAAGAACCACCCGTGCCTGCTGACGCCTGGGCGGTTCAGCAGCACTGCGTCATCCCGTTGTGAGCCCGCAGTGCCTGACATTGTGGCTTGAAAGAGGGGAGTGCGTGCCAGCTTTTCCTCTTGAGTCTCTGTCTCACAGAAGAGAAATTCATCACGGGCTATTAACACAAAGCCTATGCCGCTAGCTCAGGAAGTGCCTACCCTGTGAGCGACTAGAAGCTGGGAAAGCATGTTGGAGAAGCATCCCCCATGCTTGGCCTGTTTTCACCTCTCCCCAAGACACTGTTTTGGCCACCAAGGGGAGACAGGATGCTGGGTTCACCCTGTAAGGCTGCTGACATGCTCCCTCACCTTTGCTGCTCCTGGCTGCCAACAGCCCCGGCGTCTCCCCGAAATCATTGGGGATCTCGACATCTCCTCCAAACACGACGATCGCTTTGATCATATCCAGGTGATCATGCTAGAGGACAAGAAAGCTCAGTCAAGAGCCATGCTCCCCTCGGCTCCATCATCTCTCATTCCCTCCCTCATCTCTTCATTAGCCAAAGCACCCACAAGGGATCACCCCATGAAAGACAACAGCTGGAATTTCAAAGAAGCCTGTCGCTGCCTCAACCCTTCAAGAAACTCCTCTCTCTCCTTCCCAGCAGCCTCTGCAGAAAACTCACCTTCATGGCCAGGTGCAGCGGCGTGTTGCCGTCCTCACCCCTGGCGTTGGTGTGGGCCCCGTGCATCAGCAGTACCATGGCACAGTCAAAGCGTCCCCTCTTGACCGCGATGTGCAGAGCCATGTCAGCTGTCCGGCTGGTCAAATTCACCTCGGAACCGTACTCCAGCAGCAGCCGTGTCATCTGTGCCCAAGCGTGCACGTGCCAGGTCAAGAAGAGAGAAAGCGGTCGTGAGGACAACCACCTGCATGCTCACACGATGCAGGTCTCACGGCAAGCAAAGCAGGGCAAGAGGAGGGACCGGAGGGACCTTTAGCCTGGACGCAGCTGGCTGGCAGATGCCAGATGCATTGTTCCAAGCACTGGAGATGGGGTTTCTCTGTCTTTTACCGCAAAACTATTGGTGGTTTCACAACCTGGCTTGAGCTTCTGGATGTTTTGGGACTTCTACGCAAGTATAGCAACTGGCTGAGAACAATGGATAAAAAACAGTTCCTACTCAGACTAGAATCCTTGCAGCTGGAGAGAAAAAGCTTGCTTTTTGATCTTCTCTTTTATAAGCCAAGCAGGTTTATGTCTGCTCTGAAACTCCACAGCACATTTCTGAGAGTGATGTGATACTGCAGGAGGGAAACGAGTCCTGCCATAGGAACGTCCTCTGCTTGCAACAAGCACTATTCAGGTGCTCCACCATGGCATACCACCCACTGATCTGCCTGTCTCTGGCAGAAGATGGACCACATGCCACCGTCCTGTGCCTACCTATCACCCTCCCTGCAGTTGTCAAAGCATCAGTCTGCTTCCTTCCATGAAACTGTCAGTCAAGAGAAGAGAGCTCCCCCCAGGGGAAATAGTGGAACTGGTGCAATTTCCCCAACAAGAACGGGAAAACGGACAAGCTGGCAGTTTCCCAGCCAAGGACAACATACTAGGGATGAGCCCACCAGTTTATTTCACTGCAAGGCTCCACTGCTCCGTCCCCCCTGGCAAACAGCGCTGATCAGCACTGGGCAAAGAGAATCAAACATCGGGCTGCTGGCTGGGCGCTGGCACTCCCAGGACTCTGCACATGCACTCAGGAGAGGTCAGCAGCAGGAGGAGGAATTAATGGAGTGCTGCGTGGCAGCACAGGCCCTCGCCACGGACTGGCTCCATTTACCTCCGCCTTCTTCGACCAGTGCAGCGGAGTGGCTTCATAGCGCGGGTCCCTGGAGCGAACCTGGCTGGCATCCGCCTCGAGGATGGCCTGGGCACACCTGGCGAGGACAACGAGATGGAGGGATGGGTGGCTGCCGTCTCGACTCAGGACCTCCACTAACATCAGCACCTGCCTCCCGCCCAGAGCCTTTCAGGAAACTCTTCGGCAGCAGCAGGCTCTTTGCCACACCTGCAAACTCCTCAGCTGCAGTTCTGTTTTGCTCATTTTAGAAAGGAAGGGTGCAACAGGAAGCATACGAGCAGCACTGTGTTCAGAGGAAGCAGGAGAATCCCTTCCCGATTCCAAGTAGTGGAGCAATATCTGGGTACTTCTCCAATACAGGAATACGGCATTTCTGGAAACGCTCAAGACCCGAGGGGAAATTCTTTGCTTCTCCCTCTCTCTCCGTGGAAACATGGGGATAAAACTGAAATAGTTAAAGACTTGCTGAAATTAAGAATCTGTGTACTTCCCTAGGAGTGAAAAATCACACCTGGTGTGAATAGACTAGTGTCTAGTGCCTACAGAGTGTGGGTAGGTATACTCATGAAACAAGCATATGCTCTCCACTCCGAAACACCACCAAACAAACAACGTAGAAGAGATCAAGCTCCACTGCAAAATAAGGGACCTAAGCACATTTTTGGCTTGTGAATGTGCCTCTAATGTTGGAAAGCACTTTTCAAAATCCTGAAAAATTAGCAACAGCTAGTGTTGATTTGAGAGCCCTACTTGTAGAGCTCGGACACTCTGTGAAAATTAAGTATTATAAAGCACATGCAAAGAGACTCAAATTTCTCCAGGGAAAATAAAGCGGAGTAAACATCATGTCTCTTTTGAATCAGTTCCAGAGTGTGTTACCAAGAATCAAAAGTATCTTTGGCCCACACGAGACGGGAACAACTAGGCTTTGAAATGCAAGCTTATTAAGATCAGAGCACTCGAAGACAGCAGCACAGCAATTAGCAGCGCTATTTAAGCATCACTAAACCATCTTCTCACAGATCATTCTGAGAAAAAGTATTTCAAAAACTCCCTTTCAAAAAAAATCTGTGTCTTTCTCCTGATGTCTGATACTAAAGAATATATATAGATAAATTCATGGAAAAGCTTTTTTTTCCTGAAAGCACTTCTCTGTTCTTTTGACAACTCTGTGACGCAGCAGAGGACAGCACGGGACATCATCCTACTGAGCATGGCCCCGAAAGGGGTCCGGTCTTGGACACCCCCAAGCAAGTAGACAGACCCTCAGACTGGAGGAAGAGCCCTGTTCTGGCACCCCAGCAGTCACTTACCCCTTCTGGGAGAACTTCAGTGCCACGTGGATGGGGTAGCCCAGCGTCCCCATGATGCTGCAGCTGGCACGGCATTTCAGCAGAGACCGCACCATGTCCTCTTTGCCCAGCTGGCAAGCGAGATGCAGAGCGGTCAGCCCTTCACAGCTCAGGTGGTCCAAGCCAACAGTTGGGGCTCTGCCCAGGAGCTGGGAAGAGGAGACAATAGATAAATAAATAGACAGACATGGAAGAGCACCATCTCACTTCCCGAGCTCCGAGGACTGACTCCCGAGCACTGGGTTCCTCAAGATGCTGCAGCCTGTCCTCTCCACGCCTACTCCCAACACAGTAGCTACGGAAACGCTCCTTGTTTTCTCTCCCCAGAGGGTTTATCGCTGCTCTCTGTGATCTCTTCCTCCGACCCGGGTGCTTCCAAGACACCCCTCAGCCGAAAAGGGCTCACACCACCTTGAACAACACAGCTCAGCAGACTCCCACCGTTACCCATGGCTCAGCCCAACCGAATGAGCGCGCTACCTAGAGACCGCAGTTTCCTCTCCTGCTGCGGCCCCGGCAGTTACCACGGCCAGTCAGCAGGCAGGAGCTCAGCCTCCCCTGCAACTCCATCGCTGCTTTCAGATACAAACAGGAGTCTGTTTAAAACACACATGGGGATATGTTTGAAGGAATTTTCCTATTCTCCCTGTAAATTTTAGACCCTGCAGACTGTTTTGTTACACAAAAATATCCCACTGCCGTACTGGGGAAACCTTGCAAGCCCTGGTGCACACAAGAGAAATGGGAATTTAGTTTCTTTCCTCTGGTTTAACAAGGAATCAAGAGAGAAAAGAAACAAACAAGAGACAGAACAGACCTGGAAGTATTTCTCTAACAAGTCAAGTTGCTGCCATCAGAGAAATAAAGCAAGAGCGTATCTTTTTAATACAGAGGTCCTAACTGCCCTGCTCCACAGTACGGCAAGCCCCGATCGTCATCCCTCCCCCAGCACACATTAGGAAACCCCAGCACAGTCTGGCAGGCAGCGGGAGAGCTGTCACAACAAGTATTGGGCAAATGTCGGGGGGTGCAGCCGTAGGGGAGAGCCAGTCTTGCGCTCGCACCGGGTGCTGGGGAGCTGACAGACGCGAGGAGCCAACGGAAGGCCACCCACACCCTTGTGAACCCTGTCACTCTGCCCAGCACTTCTCAGCAATTGAGAACGCCTCTGGCCTCAGACTGTCTCTGCCCCGAGGCTCAGACCGCTGTCCCCAGCGCAAGGCTGCTCAGTTCAAACAACAGGTTCTGCAGCTCAGGAGAGCCCAGGCAGCTCCGAACTGTCCTTCAGACTGCAAGCAACACATGCTCCCCCATGGCAGACCAGACACAGGCTCCCCCACAGAAACACTGCCCAAAACCAAATACCCTGCTCGGAGGAGATGTAGCAGGGACGGCCAAGGGCCGGGGGAAAGGCAGGATGAAGGCCTGATGCAAATGCCAGTGAAGGATGCTTTCTGAAGAAATTTGCTTAATATCCTCGTTCCACTGCAGGCTGGAATCTGGAGCCTACTTATGGGAAACAGCAGCAGTAAAGGGAGAGAAAGAGGCTGAAATCAGCCTCCAGCATTAACTTGATGCTGCAGCAGAGAGAACTGACTTTCTCCTCCCCTGTCTGCAGCTGTTTTCCTGTCTGCCTCCCCACAGCACAGAGAGGACCCCTTCTAGTCCCACTCCCCCGCAGCTTTGAAATCGCTCCCACCTCAATGATGTGGGGGCTGTTCCCTCGCACAGCATAGTGGAACACGGTCTCCCCGTTCCTGTCAGTGATGTCCACCCGCGCGTGGCACTCCAGCAGCTCCAGCAGGCACTCCATGTCTCCCTTGCGGCAGGCCAGGTGCAGCGGGGTGCAGCCATCCTCGCTGTCCGTGCTGTTCACGCAGCTGCAAGAGAGGAGTCAACGTGAGGCCGAGGAAGGGCTGCGAAGACGAGGACGTGCAGCGGCCCTGCGAGCTGATACAAAGGTATCACTTCCACTTCAAGCCCAGCTGGTGCGAACCATGAGGTTCATGAAAGCCCGGCCTCTTGCCAAGGAAGGAGCACAGGGAAGGGCCACCAAGCAGCCCTGCCATGGACCCTCTCCCTGACACGCTGCTCCTTCCTCTGCCCCCCATCTGGGAGCAGCTCCCCCTGCCCAAAGGAAGGCAGAAGACAGGTTACGGTCAGCAGCCTGGCAGGGGTGCTGCCATCAGTCCCCTCAGTCCCCTAACTCCTCACTAGTCTCCCCTACCCTCAGTGAACTTCCCCATGGAGAGAACAAGGTTTTGTGGCCAAAATACATTTCCAGAAAGACAGTCCTCCTCTCTCGTGGTTTACAAAGTCAGCCACAACCCCTTCCAAAAAGGGGCTCCACAAGGGTGGTAAGACTCTAACTAGTGCCTCTTGCAAAACACTTCAATCCTTTAGCGTAAGCACCAGAGCTCCGCGCTTTAACGTCCACAGCAGCAGGTCAAAAGCCTGCCAATAAGCTCACACAGCGACCACCGGACACCCCTTGCTACCACATCTGTCACTCAGGCATGACATACCAAGGCCTGCACTTTTAAACTCCACCTCTGCAGCACCCACAGGTGTCAAACTCCTCCAAGCAGCAGGCCCCATTGCTTTGGTACATCAAGCCAGGATACCCTAATCTGGTCTAGCCTGCCCTCCCAAGCTCGTTCCCAGCACCAGGCGCACCGGAGACCCCTCCCCACTCCTTGCCTCAGAACGTGGTTGTGCCGGAAGCTCTCACGACGGCCAACCTCCACGGCGACATGTGCCGAGGACCAGCTGGGGTGGTTGCGGAAGCAGTCACTGAGCTGCTGGAGATCCTCCAGAGACAAGGGCTGGTGCGAGCTCTCGTAGAAAGGGCGCAGCTGCCTCGCGTACTGCTCAAAACGCACCAGAGCATCTGCTTCATTGTTGAGCTGGAAGAGCCTGGAGGAAAGGCAAAGCCAGCATTGGCCCTACTCAAAGGAACAACATCCACCCCATGTATCTGAGAGAAATGGCTCTTCTCCAATTGTTAGTGCTGGGGACTTTGCTATTCTTCCTCATCTGGTGTCGCAGAATCATAGAATCATTAAGGTTGGAAAAGACCTCTAAGATCGGCAAGTCCAGCCGTCACCCCAACACCACCACACCTGCTGAACCATGTCCCCAAGTGCCATATCTACACGTTTTTTGAACACCTCCAGGGATGGTGACTCCACCGCTTCCCTGGGCAGCCTGTTCCAGTGTCTGACCACTCTTTCAGTAAAGAAAATTTTCCCTAATATCCAATCTAAACCTCCCCTGATGTGACTTGAGGCCATTGCCTCTTGTCCTATTGCTAGTTACCTGGGAGAAGAGACCAATGCCCGCCTCACTACAGCCTTCTTTCAGGTAGTTGTAGAGAGCAATAAGGTCCCCCCTCAGTCTCCTCTTCTCCAGATTAAACAGCCCCAGCTCCCTCAGCCGCTCCTCATAGGACTTGTGCTCTAGACCCCTCACCAGCCTCGTTACCCTTCTCCAGACACGCTCCAGCACCTCAATGTCCTTCTTGTAGTGAGGGGCCCAAAACTGAACACAGTACTCGAGGTGCGGCCTCACCAGTGCTGAGTACAGGGGCACGATCAGCTCCCATACTTGTTCCAAGGGAAGGGAGCCTACTTCACTAGCAGAGAGCACCTCCTCTTCCTGAGGAACATTAACTTTTGGGCTGAAGTATCCCATGCTCCAGATGCTAATGCAGCAATGGGGACAAGTGGAAGCGTGTGTACCCACAGCCGCTCTGACCCGAGCACCTATTTCGGAGCTGCCCGTTTCCACAGCACTTAGACTCTGTCCCGCCCTGTTCCTGCAAGCTGTTTTCGACGTTGCCTCCTCCCCCAGCACACGCCAGGGCCTCCTGCTCCTCACGAGCCTGCATTCCCACCCAACGCTTTGCCCACGGAGCACTGCCACGGCCCGGAGAGCGGTTTGGATCGCCGTTGGTTTCACGATGGCTCAGGGTCTGCCACTTACCGGAAAGCGACCTGCGGGCTCTGTGGGTTGACCAGCAGGCAATCCCAGGAGCGGGCCAGGCTGTTCCGATACAGGGCCACCCTGCCATCCTCCCTCAGGCGGGCGTGAGTGCCGTACTCGGCAGCCGACACCTCCCTCACCCGGTACGGGTTGGTGAATATCTGGGTGACGCTACTGATGGTGTTCACCAGCTGGCCCAAGAACTGCATCGCCCCGCGGGCCTGGTCTAGCCGCTACCCCGCCGCCTGAGGGAACCCGGCCCGGCCCGGCCGCCTGAGGGAACTCGGCCCCGGCTCGGCCGCCTGAGGGAACCCGGCCTGGCCGCCTGAGGGAACCCGGCCGCGGCCCCGCCGCCTGAGGGAACCTGGCCGCGGCCCGGCCGCTGCCCTCCCCCGAACCCAGCGACAGGAAAGCAGAACCGAGAGCCGCCGGGGTGACGCGCGCCCGGGAGGAAAACCCAGCACCGGAGGCTTCTTCCCCGTCTCTTCCGGGAAGAGCGCCCGCTTCCCCTCAGCGCCCTCCCTCTCACGGGCCTGGCCCCGCCCCCTTCGCCTGCCCGCGCTGGGAGGTGCCGCCCGCCGCCGGGGGGGGG